>UMJO01015969.1_pt1 | contig 10202 bp, 10 predicted proteins | sample 1966081 | NCBI WGS metagenome assembly UMJO01 (sample SAMEA4836152, study PRJEB28245) | human gut metagenome | biome: gut microbiome; material: fecal sample | place: Denmark | collected 2008 | reverse complement strand
TAGCTGAAACCGCTGAAATCCACAAAACAGCTCCCTAACCACAGCGAAACAAATGGAGACCATAAGCTCCACTTTTTAAGATATTGCTTCCATTTTTGACGCAAAGACTAAATCATCGTCACATATCGCTATATTTATCAAAGTGTTTTCTTCCTTTACTGTTTTGTTGATGCTATGTTTATTTTCAATTATAGCCTATTATCCATCATTTATATATATTAAACCCTACTTTTTCCTCATCTTCTCTTGACTTCTCATTAATAAGTGAATATAATTTACCTAATTGATACATCAACGCTTTAAAGCGCTGATAAAAGGAGGAATTATCATGAAAAAGAGATCTAAAATTTTAGCTTCACTTGTTCTTGCCGGAACAATGGTTCTTGGACTTGCCGGATGCGGAGATTCCGGTTCAGCAAACGGTGGCACACAGTCAGGTAAGAACTCAGATGCCAAATATCAGGTAGGTATCTGCCAGCTCGTACAGCACGAGGCTCTCGATGCCGCTACAAAGGGCTTTGAGGATGCATTAAAGGACAAGCTCGGAGACGATGTCTCATTTGACGAGCAGAATGCCGCAGGAGATGCTTCTACATGCTCTACAATCTGCACCAAGTTCGTCACCAACGACTATGACCTTATCCTTGGAAATGCTACAGCAGCTCTTCAGGCCGCTTCAGCAGCTACAGACTCTATTCCGATTCTCGGAACATCTATCACAGACTACGCTACAGCTCTTGATATGTCAGACTGGTCAGGCACTACAGGAAAGAATATTTCAGGTACAACAGACCTCGCTCCACTCGATGAGCAGGCTAAATGCATCAAGGAGCTCTTCCCGGATGCAAAGAACATCGGTATCATCTACTGCTCATCTGAGCCAAACAGTATCTACCAGTCAACAACTATTACCAAATACCTTGAGGACGAGGGATACACTGTAAAAGAGTACACCTTCTCTGATTCAAATGATGTTGCTGCAGTAACACAGAGCGCATGTGATGCATCTGATGCAATCTACATCCCAACTGACAACACTGCTGCTTCATGTACAGAGGCTATCAACAATGTAGCTTCACAGGCTAAGAAACCTATCTTCGCCGGCGAGGAAGGAATCGCTAAGGGCTGTGGTGTGGCAACACTTTCTATCAGCTACTATGACCTTGGATACACAACAGGTGAGATGGCTTACGATATCCTTGTAAATGGTACAGACGTCAAAACTATGGAAGTTAAGAGCGCTCCTAAGTTCACTAAGGAGTACCTTCCGGACCGCGCCAAGGAGCTTGGAATCACAGTTCCGGACGGCTATGAGGAAATCTCAGCTGAATAAACAGCTGCACTATGGAGGTATTTAATAAAATGATTCTAATGAATTATTTTGCAACCTTAAATCCGGTTGCATTCACCAATGCCCTTCCGGGCAATATAGCCCAGGGTCTGATTTGGGGTATCATGGCACTCGGTGTTTATATCACCTTCAGACTGCTGGACTTCGCAGATCTGACGGTTGATGGCTCATTTGCAACAGGTGGTGCCGTAACCGTTATGATGACGATTAACGGCTACAATATCTGGGTTTCACTGCTTTGCGCATGTATTGCCGGTCTGCTCGCAGGACTCTGCACAGGTCTTTTACATACAAAGCTCGGCATTCCTCCGATTCTGGCAGGAATCCTTACACAGATAGCTCTCTACTCTATCAACTTAAATATCATGCAGCGCCACGCCAACCAGGCACTTAGCGCAGATAAATATAATCTGGTGCTTTCATCACGTAACTTGACACATGCGATAATTGTCGGTGTGATTTTCTCGGTTGTAATTATCGCGGTGCTTTACTGGTATTTCGGAACAGAGCAGGGCTCTGCTATCCGTGCCACAGGCTGCAACCCTGCAATGAGCAAGGCTCAAGGTATCAACATCGACAACATGAAGCTCATCGGTCTTGCGCTTTCAAATGCAATTGTAGCGCTCTCAGGCGGCCTGCTTTCACAGTACTCAGGCTTTTCCGATGTAAACATGGGCCGTGGTGGAATCGTCATCGGTCTTGCCGCCGTTATCATCGGTGAGGTGCTCGGCGATGCAATCCTCGGAAAGCACATGAATTTCATGGGAAAGCTTATCTTTGTCATATTTGGTGGAATCGTTTACTACATTGTAATCGGAATTGTTCTGTGGCTGCAGATGCCAAGTGATGACTTAAAGCTCTTCACTGCAATCATCGTGGCAATTTTCCTTGCAGTGCCTTACCTGAAGGGCAAGAGCAAGGCCTCCTTCAAAAAGGCCGGCAAGCGCTCTGCCGCAGCACTTAACACAAAGGAGGGCAAATAAATGCTAGAGATTAGAAACGTACATAAAACCTTCAATCCGGGCACAATCAATGAAAAGCATGCCCTTAATGGTGTAAATCTAAAGCTTGAGGAGGGCGATTTCGTCACTGTTATCGGTGGAAACGGTGCCGGAAAATCGACCATGCTCAATGCCGTTGCAGGCACATGGCCTGTTGATGATGGTTCAATTCTCATTGATGGAGTGGATGTCACAGGACTCCCTGAGTTCAAGCGTGCATCATTTCTGGGACGTGTGTTCCAGGATCCAATGACAGGAACTACCGCAACCATGCAGATTGATGAAAACCTCGCACTTGCAGCGCGCCGCGGAAAGCGCCGTGGTCTTGGCTGGGGCATCACAAAGGCTGAAAAGGAGCACTTCCACGAGCTTTTAAAGGAGCTTGATCTGGGACTCGAGGATCGAATGACCTCAAAGGTCGGTCTGCTCTCAGGTGGACAGCGTCAGGCTGTTACACTGCTCATGGCTTCACTCCAGAAGCCGAAGGTGCTGCTTTTGGATGAGCACACCGCTGCTCTCGACCCTAAGACAGCCGCAAAGGTGCTCACTCTCACAGACAAAATCATCAAGGAGAACAGCCTGACAGCCATGATGGTCACACACAACATGCGTGATGCCATCGCTCACGGTAACAGACTCATCATGATGAATAACGGACAGGTTGTCCTTAATATCTCAGGCGAGGAAAAGAAAAACCTCACTGTGGAGGATCTGCTCATGAAGTTTGAGGAGGTTTCCGGCGAGGAATTTGCTTCTGATAAGGCTTTGCTTGGATAGACATATCTATATAATGATTAAAGGGTCAAAAGGTATCATCGATGCATGCTTGCATGCAATTCGATGTATACCTTAGTGACCCGCACTACACCGAGAAAGTAGTAATTTGCTGCGGGCACGCAGGAAATTAGCGGATTTCGAGGTGTAGTCAGATTACGGGAATGCGTAGCATGTAGTAATCTGATTAATCATAAATGAGGGGCAAAATACCTTTTGACCCTCATTTCATATAATAAAAAAATTTGCAGCTCAATACATGAGCTGCAATTTTTTGTTATATACTTTTTATATGAGTTCTCCCACCGGCTTAATCATATCAGCCTTGATAAAGCCCTTTATGATCAGATACTGCTCTATCGTCTTCACACAGTTTTCCACACCGACACGCTCACTGTTTAGTGTCAGGTCGTAGTTCACCGGATTGGTCCAGTAGTTTCCGTGTGTATAGTATTTGTAATAATCTGACCTGAACTTATCTGTTCTCTCAATCGTGGCATTTGCCACCTCCGGTGTCACACCCATATTGGCTATGGTACGCTCCACACAGAATGCACGCGGTGCCTCAATATATATGCTCACCACATTTGGGCGGTTCTTTAATACATAGTCGGCACACTTTCCTACTATGACGCAGGATTCCTTGTCTGCAAGCTCCTTGATAATCTGGCTCTGATACTCAAAGAGCCTGTCATCTGATTTGAACTTCTCATTTCTTGATATATATCCCTTTGCTCTTGGAAGCCCTCGCAAAAAGCTCGTAAATCCGCCCTCTTCACGCAGCTTCTCATTTACCTCCTGAAACACATTCTCGTCAAGTCCGCTCAGCTGGCTTGCAAGAGTCAGAATACGGTTCTCATAACAGTGTATTCCAAGCTCTTTTGCCAGCTGTGATGCTATTGCTTTTCCGCCTGTTCCAAATCCTCTGGCAAAGGTTACTACAAAATTATCCATTTATCATTTCCTCCTTCTGAATGCCAACCATATCTAGCCTGCCAGATATCTGCTTAAGAATTCTCTTGTTCTTGGATTCTTAGGATTTGTAAACAGCTCTGACGGTGCTGCATCCTCTGCCACATATCCTGAGTCCATGAAAATAGTTCTTGTAGAAACATCTCTGGCAAATGCCATCTCATGTGTGACGATTATCATCGTAAGTCCTGTCCTCGTGAGGTCCTTCATGACATTTAGCACCTCTCCGACCATCTCAGGGTCAAGCGCCGATGTAGGCTCATCAAATAAAAGCACCTCCGGGTTCATACAAAGCGACCTGGCAATGGCAACTCGCTGCTTCTGTCCTCCTGATAGCTGCGATGGCTTTGCATTGATATAATGAGCCATGCCGACTGCCTTCAGATGTGTGATTGCCCTGTCAAAGGCCTCCTGCTTTGGCAGATGAAGCACCCTTCTTGTACAAAGCATACAGTTCTGGAGCACTGTCATATTGTTGAACAAATTGAAGGACTGGAACACCATTCCCACCTTTGAACGGTAATCATTGATATCCTTTTGTACATTTCTGACCTCTTTATCGTGATATAAAATCTTTCCTGAGGTCTGTTTCTCAAGCTTGTTGATGCACCTAAGCAGTGTTGATTTTCCCGAACCTGAGGAGCCCACAATACAGATGACCTCGCCGGAATGCACATCAATATCAATCTTTCTAAGTACCTCATGATCACCAAATGATTTGCTTAAATCCTTAATTGAAATTACTGTCTCACTCATATTGTGCCTCCTATTCATTGTCCATGTACTCAACTGCGAGTGCATAGTCCATCTTGCCCTGCAGCTTCTTTTCAATCAGCTTGAAGAGCTTATCAAATACAAAGCAAAGTACAAAGTAAATTACTGCGATAACCAGATATGACTCAAAGTACTTGTAGTAGTTTCCACCGACTGTCTTGGCAGCCATGAAAAGCTCCTGCACAGCGATAACATTGAGCACTGATGTCATCTTCAGATTTAAAAGGAATGTATTTGCCATCTCAGGAATGATATTCTTGAATGCCTGCGGCAAAACTACATAGAGCATTGTCTTAAACGGTGACATTCCCATGGCCCATGCGCCCTCGCGCTGTCCCATATCTATTGATCCGATTCCTGCTCTGACTGTCTCTCCCATGTAGGCACCTGTATTTAATACAGTTACGAGAATACCTGCAAATACAGGTGTCAGGTTTTCATAGCCCATCTGGCGTATTCCATAGTACACGATCATCGCCTGAACTATCATTGGTGTGTCCCTGAATACTTCAACATAAACTGTAAATATTACCTTTACTATACGGATAAGGACCTTTTTTACGATGTTGTCGCCATCGTTAAGCTTTACATCATTTACTATGCCTACGATATATCCCAATACGAAGCCAAGCAATGTACCAACTACCGATATGTACAGCGTAAGCCAGGTTCCTTTGATAAACATGCTTGAATATTTCTGCGCCAGAAATACCATCCATTCTAACGAATTACTTGGATTACTTATCATCATACTGCTACCTCACTTTTATCTCTCTAATCCCCAGCTTACGCCGGTTTATCAGACTATTGTGGGATGATGCGATATAACATCATCCCACAGTCCTTCATCTTTTCGTGAATCAGATAAATCTCTAACAACTAGTTGGCTGCCGGCTGCTGTGTCAGAACCTGATCCATCAGCTCATCCATCTTTGCCTTGTCATTCCAGCCGATTGCATTCATGGCATCCTGGATTTTATCTCTGAGTGCTGTATCATCCTTTCTTGTTGCGATACATACATTTACCATTTCATCATCACCTGTGAATGTATCATTCTCATCCAGCTCGATAATCTGTAAATCATCATTTGTCAGTGCTGCTGACTCGGCTGTCGGAACATCGATTACACATACATCTGCGCTGCCGTTTGATATTGCGAGGAAGCACTCTGATGTAGTCTCAAAGTTTCCTGACTGCTCAGCACCCTTTATCTGGTCTAAAAGTGGAATCCAGCCTGTTCCAAGCTGTGTCGTTACTTTGCAGCCTGTATCTGTGAGATCTGAAAGACCCTTTACAGTTGAATACTTGCCGCCCTTTTTAACAACAATACAGTTGTTTCTATAGTAATAAGGCTCTGTGAATGCGTATGACGCTTCTCTTTCCTTTGTCTTGCCCATACCGGCGATGATGCAGTCATAATCTCCTGCATCGAGTGAGATACCGATTGATGACCACTCAACCTTATGTACCTCAAGATCCATTCCCATCTTGTCTGCAAGCTTCTGTGCCACTGCTACATCGTAGCCGTATGCATAGTAATCAGAGCCTGCTATCTTGACTGCCTTGCTGCCGTCCGGTGTGGTATCTGTATCCTGTGTCCAGTTGAATGGAGCATATGCACATTCCATACCAACCTTTAAAACCTTCTTTGATGAGCCGTCTGCCGCTGAGCTATCTGAGGCAGCTCCTCCTGATGACGAACCACATCCAAACAATGTTGTCACTGCCATTACACCTGTCAATATCAATGCTGCAAATCTCTTACTTCTCTTCATCATAAGCTTTTCCTCCTTGATTATTGAAATACGAAAAGGCGCCGGAGTTTTTCTCCAGCGCCTTTGCTTAGTTCGTATAATAAACTTAATGAAGCAGCTTTGCAATGTTAATTTTGCACAATTTGTTTGTGCATTTTTACAGTAACTAATTAAACATAAGCCTTTTTACAAGAATACAATTAACTACATCCAGATATTCCATCGAGTCATCAAGGCTGATTTCCAGTATTTCCTCTATCTTTTTCAGACGGTATTGCAGGGAATTACGATGAACGTACATCATCTGTGCCGTTTTTCCGACATTAAAGCCACACATATAATAATTGAGCAGCGTATCTATGAGAAACGAGCCGTTTGCATTGTCATACATCTCAAGCCGCTTTAGCTTCTCGTTGCAATAATCCATGATTTCCTGCTGATTGCCACTGTTGAACATATACTTGTATATGCCCATGGAGCTGGCACTGATCACCTTCTTGTTGGTCGGATTGGGTAAAATATCCTTTTTGGGGATGAGATTTTTCGCCTCCTGATAGCTCTTGCCAAAATCCGCAGGCTTCCTGTATGCAGCACCGAGTATACATGTGCTGTGAATGAGCCCTGCAAATGGTGCACGGCTGTCTAAGTCCCCAAGTATCCTTTCAATCTGATGCTCTGTCTCCATATCCTTTGTCTCCTCAAAAAGAAGCACAAATTTGTTTAAAAACCTCATATACATAGGCGTTTTCTTCATATGGATAACCTCGCGGTTCAGGCAGTCGGTATAGTATGTATATGTGTGCTCGTCCTGCTCCAGATTCACTCCGTATTTGCGGTCTATCACGATGATTCCCACTCTGTACGGCCGGTCAAAGGTCAGACCAAACTGTGCAGAAATCTTCTCGATATACTTATCATTTACCTCATATCCAAAAAGCAGGTTGTACAGGTAGTCCCCGGTCCTTTTATTATCCACACTGGTCTCTAAAAGCAGTTCTCCGACGCTCTGCGCAATATCTACAAAAGTAGCTCCCTCCCACCGGATATAAAACAACGGCAGCTTGAGCTCATCAGCCTTGTCCTTCATCCTCTGTGGTGTCTCTTCCCTGTCCTCCACAACAGAAATCGCAAAGCCCGATATCCCCAGCTCATTCAGCTCAACCATGGCATCATATGCTTCGTCCATGGAAAATCTCTTGTAATCTACCACAAGCAGCGCAAAGTTGCCCGGATTCATATGGTCCTTATAAGGCTTTGTCTGCACCAGATACGTCCATGACACAATCCGGTCAAGCCCTGCTGCTCCCGCCACAAACTCCATTCCATCCATTTGTAAATTGTTAACATCCCTGCATGAAATCATCTGCGTCTCCCTGATATCATTAAGCTTCGGTAATTATCCCAAGCCGCTTCACATTACTTATATCCACAGCCGCTTCGCCCCGGCATATCCTCTCCGTGCACATACCTGGCATTGAACTCCATATTTATCTCACGAAGCTCCTTCTTTCCGTCAATATAGTCCTGATACATCTCGGCAAGCCCCGACATGCAGCCATCGCAGGTAGCCTCGATATTGCCAAGCGACTCAGCCACAATTGCCTCGCGTTCCTCTTTTGTTGTCTCACTGATTAAATATCCCATTTCGTATATTTCCTTTTCGTATGTTTCTTGTCCATATGTTTCCTGTCCGTGTATTTCCTGACCGTATGTTTCGTTTCCGTATAATACATAAAAATGATATGAGGGTCAATATATTAAAAGTCGTAACTGTTCAGTACCTTCACAGTTGCGAGCCGCAAGCGCATAAGAATCAGCTGCGCTGATGGGCGCTTGCTCCTACATAATATACGTTTTCTTACGAAATATGCGGTACCGCATATTTCTGTACTGAACAGTTACTAAAAGCCCAGATTCTCATCCACAAGAATAATCTGGAAACGTCCCTTCACTCTTGAGAAGCGTGTGGTCAGAATCTGACAGCAGATACACTGCGGACTCTTGCAGTCAAAGCAGGTGCCGTTCTTAGAGCATGGTGTGTCGATGCCAAAGCGCTGTGCGTTTATTGGCGCAGCCTCATTTCTCGCACGGCTCATAGCGTCTGCCTCAGTCTTTACGACCTTGTTCATGCCTACTATAAGAAGCACATGCTTCGGTCCATAAGCATATGCAGCCACACGGTTTGCATTTCCGTCAATATTGATAAATACGCCATCCTCGCTCATAGCATTGACACTTCCAAGGAAATAATCCGATGTAAATGCCTTTAACGCTATCTCCTGCTTCTCCTCCTGCGTAGACACCTTGTCCCTGTCATAAAACTGATATTCTCCGTTTGAGAGCGCCTCATACAGACCACATTCCTTCACCGATGTAGCACCGCCCATATTGATTGAGCTGCCCTTTGGAATCAGCTCCAGTGCCTTCTTAACAGCCTCCTCCTTTGTCTCTACATAATAAGCCTCCATGTTGCGCGACTCAAGCGCAGCCACAAGGCTCTTTCCCAGTAATTCGTTTCTCATTTTTCTTACGTCCATAGTGTAAACCTCATTTCATGCTTATTGCCAATTCCAGTTTGTGCAATTAGCTGTATTAATTGTTGTTATTATACTACTTTACAGAGGGTGTCTGCAATTCATTTTAGGGCTGCTATGCAGATAGATATTTTTCCTGTCTTCCCCCACACATTTTATGTTATAATCATCTGACGGAGGTACATCATGAAAATAACTACTCTATGCTACATAGAACACGATGGACAATATCTCATGCTTCATCGTATTAAGAAAGAAAATGATATAAATGAAGGAAAATGGATTGGTGTTGGCGGTCACGCCGAGAATGGTGAATCACCCGAAGAATGCTTGCTCCGCGAAGTCAAAGAGGAAACAGGGCTCACACTCACATCATACCGTTTCCGCGCACTCATAACTTTTATAAGTGATAAACAGGAGCCTGAATTGATGTGTCTTTTCACCGCTGATGAATTTTCCGGCAAGCTTATAACATGCAACGAAGGTGACCTCAAATGGGTGGATAAAACTATCGTGCCCACACTTCCTACCTGGGAAGGCGACGCTATCTTCTTAAAGCTCCTGCTTGAAAATGAAGAAAATTTCTTCACACTTAAGCTTGTATATGAAGGTGAATCACTGGTTGATCAGAAGCTTGAGATTTATTAGTATTATCCTGCCACAAGGCTATTTACAAGCGTCTGCATATCTGCCTCCCAGTTTCTTTCCCTGCTATAATAAACACAGCCATATATTTCCGGGTATTTGAGATTCACGCTGGAGCAGAGAATTACAGGTATTGTGATTTTGTTCTTAATCACTCTGTCAATCAGAATATCCCCTGATTGTTCCTCTCTGCCACCCGGCTCGCCGGGATAATACATATCAGTAATTATCAGATCATACGGATTATTACTATCCATTGAGTTTTTAATCTGTTTCCACCCATCCGCGAGATTATTCGACCATTCGATATCTTTAATCCCACATTCTGACAGGGCTTTGCAAATATCATTGTGTTTAAATGTATCATCTTCGATATTCAGTACTCTCATGTGAATC
>UMJO01042144.1_pt1 | contig 10229 bp, 6 predicted proteins | sample 1966081 | NCBI WGS metagenome assembly UMJO01 (sample SAMEA4836152, study PRJEB28245) | human gut metagenome | biome: gut microbiome; material: fecal sample | place: Denmark | collected 2008 | reverse complement strand
CGCTGCGGGGGTCTTTTTCTTATGCTTTTTTGCCGAGCAGCTCGGTGCGGATATACCGGAAGCAGGCGTCCTCGCCCTCGTCGCGCAGGATCAGCAGGCAGGTCTCCAGCTCCTTGCGGGTCTCGGGGTGCAGGATGTAGTGGTCCCTGCTGCGGTCATAGTACTCCCACGCCGCGGCGTCGGTGTACTTGTCGCCCTTATAGTTCTTGCTGGCGGCAATGCGGTCACAGACCATCTCGGCCACGTAGCGGGCGGGCATCCGCATACCGGCCATGGCATGGTCGCCGTCCGGCGCGTAGTCGATCCAGTATTCCAGATGGTGCTTGTTGCGGCCCTTATGGTGCAGCCAGGCGGCGCTGTAACCCTCGGCCTGGCGCTGGGCGTTGTTGGGGCTGCACGTCCCCTGCCAGTATTTGGCCCCGGCCCAGAACTCCACGGGGGCCAGCTTGCTTAAATCGTGGGTCAGGCCCTGCCAGTACAGCCCGCAGCGGAAGCAGTTTTTCATCACCAGCATTTTGTGATGGTGGATCGTTTTGTAGTGTTTAATGGGATGCCACAAGGTCTTTTTTCCTCCCCGGGATCATGAGTTTTGCCAGCACCGGCAGCAGCATACAGCTGATCGGCACAAACGCAAAGTGCCACAGCATCGGTACAAGGTGGGTATGGATCGCAGCGTGCGCCTTGGACAGCACCATCCAGGACGCCGGGGCCGCCAGCCCCAGCCCCCAGACGATGCACGGCGGCACCAGCTGCGCCGCCGTGCCGCGGCGCAGGCAGACAACAACGCTCACCACGCCGACCAGCAGCGCAAACAGCAGCAGCTGCCATGCCGTGACGCTGACGGGCCCGAGCTGCAAAAGCGGCTCCGTACTCTCACGGAAATACTGCGCGAGCACCTGCGGCACGTTCACGTCCCGCACCGCGCCGTCCGTCAGGCTGACGCGGTCCGTGACAGCCCGGGTCATGTTCTGCCAGGCGTCCGCCGCGCTGCCGAAGCAGAGCCATTCCTGTGCGAACCAGAGCGCCAGCGCCGCAGTCACACCGCCCAGCGCCGAGACACCCGCCCCGACGGTGCGGCCCAGCCAGACCAGCGCGCCGTGCGGGTCGCGCCGCACAAAATACGCCTTGGCGGCCGCGTAGCAGAGCGGGATCTCACACAGGATCAAAAATGTTGTGATAAATTCAAACCCGCACATGCAGCGCACCATGCAGGCGGCGAACACCAGCAGGTAACACCACCAGGGCGTTTTGCCGCGCCGCCGGGTAACGGCACAGAGCAGCAGCCCCGCCAAAGCGGGCAGCAACCAGGTCCACAGGCACCAGTACAGGTCTTTCATGCCGCGCTGCGGCCAGGGGGCAAACACCACGGCGCACAGCCACGTCAGCGCGGAAAGCGGCCCCCATGCCCGCCATACGGCCAGGCAGACCAGCAGAGTAGCCGCATAGAACAACATACTGTTGATGCTGTACAGTATGATTTCCCGCGCTTCGCCGCGGTCCTCAAAAACAGAGAGCACTTTGTTCAGCACGCCGAACGCCCAGCCCTGCAGCCCGGTCTGGTGGGTGTAAGCCTGAAAATCCTGCGGGGAAACAGGGGTGTTGTCCCGGTACCAGTAGCGGTTTTGTTCATCACTCCAGTCCTGGGTATATACCCCCATAAAGCCGCCGGGGCTGGTCTGGTTCTGCTGCATCTGCAGCATGCGGCCGAACACGAGAGTCTGGGAGCCATTGTCCCAAAAGCCGGTCAGATAGGTGCTGCCGTTGTGCCGCCAAACGGTCAAAACAACCGCCAGCACCACAACCACCACCGCCGTTACAGCCACCTGCACCGCCGCAGGCAAGGATCGAAATTTTTGCTTCAAAATAATAAGTTCCTAACGTATAGAATCAATATCGTCTAAAAAGTTGAAAAAGCAGGAACAAAGAAAGGAAACCAGCGAGTTCTATGAGCCACACGCCCCCAACTCCTAACTCCTACCTGCCTACCTGTCCCACTTATCGCACAAGCTGGCGATCTGGCTGGCAAAGCGGGCAAGATCCTTGTTGGCACCGCCGCGGTTGTGCTCGATCACAACCAGCAGCCGCTTGCCCATGTTCAGCAGGCGTTCAAACGCCGGGCTGGTGCGCGGCTTGTCGGCAGGCTGGCTGGCCTTGGCCATCGGCACCATGGTGCCCTGCCGCAGTAGGGCAACGGCCCCGCCGGTCAGCTCATACACGGCACCGTTGTACGGCGCTTCTGCCGGGACGCCCTCCGCCGTCAGGGTGCGGGCAAAGTGATCGGCAACCAAGTCCTCGCCGTGGTTCACAAACACATGTTTGGGTTTGGGATCAAAGTGGCGGATCCAGGTCAACAGGCCGTCCCGGTCCGCATGGCCGGACAAGCCGCTCATCTGGCGGATCTGCGCATTGACCTGCACCGTTTCGCCAAACAGCCGTACTTCATCGGCACCCTCGATCAGTGCGCGCCCCAGCGTGCCGGGGGACTGGAACCCCACAAACAGGATGGTGCATTCCCCGCGCCACAGGTTGTGCTTGAGGTGGTGGCGGATGCGCCCGGCATCACACATGCCGGAAGCGGAGATGATGACCTTGGGGGTGGAGTCCAGGTTGATGGCAACAGAATCCTCTTTGGTTTCACTGATCTGCAAACCGGGGAACGCCAGCGGGTTTTCGCCCTTCGTCACCAGGGCTAGGGCTTCGGCGTCATAACATTCACTGAAGTTTTCCCGGAAAATGGTGGTGGATTTGCTGGCCAGCGGGCTGTCCACAAACACGGGGAAGTTATCGTGCCCGTGGATGCGGTGCTCCTCTTTGATCTGGCGGATAAAATAGAGCATTTCCTGCGTGCGACCCACGGCGAAACTGGGAATGACCACATTGCCGCCGCGGTCGAACGTTTCCTGCAAAATCTGGGTCAGCTCGGCCACATAGTCCGGCTTGGGGCCGTGGGTGCGGTCACCATAGGTGGATTCCATCACCACAAAATCCGCTTTGGTCAGGTACTGCGGGTTACGGATCAGCGGCTGGTCCAGGTTGCCGATATCGCCGGAGAACACAATGGTCTGGCTTTTGCCGTTCTCCGTTACCTGCAAGGTGATGGAAGCGCTGCCCAGCAGGTGGCCTACATCGGTAAAGGTGGCCGTAATGTCGGGGAACACTTCCAGCGGCTTGCCGTAGCTTTGCGGTACAAACTGCTTCATCACGGCCATGGCGTCTTCTACTGTGTAGTCCGGCTCTACCAGCTCATTGCCGCTGCGCTGGGCTTTGCGGTTTTTCCACTCGGCTTCCTGCTCCTGAATGTGGGCGGAATCTTCCAGCATGATTTCGCACAGATCCATGGTGGCATCTGTGCTGTAAATGGGGCCGCGGAATCCGTTCTTGTACAGATAGGGGATGCGTCCCGAATGGTCAATGTGGGCGTGGGTCAAAAGGATGGCTTCAATCTCACCGGGGGCGCAGGGCAGGTCCGCATTGGGGTAAACGTCTTTGCCCTGCTCCATGCCGCAGTCCACCAAAAAGCGGTGGCCGCCTGCTTCAATCAGGGTGCAGCTGCCGGTCACTTCACGGGCAGCGCCCAAAAAGGTCAGCTTCATAACAGCCTCACTTTCTCCCGGCACCGCGCTGCGGTGCTTCGGGCAACGTAAACGGGTTTGCAAAGTTATTGGTTACATCATTGATATTCATGCGGATATCCCAAAAGACATCCCCATAATCACGCAGAATCGTATAACTGCCGCCTGCCTGCTCCAGAGCTTCCAGCGTGGCGGTATCGGTCACCACAAGGGCGTCGCCGTCCGTCGGCTCAAAGGCAGTCAGGCTTTCCTCATAGGTGCGGGTCACGGTACCGGTGTCGATCAGGGCACCGATGGCGACGGAGGTCGTCCGCGCCAGCACCAGCCGCTGCCCGGCGGGAACGGCATCACACAGCGCCCCGCGGGTAACATCGCCAAAGTCAAGCTCGGTAATGCCGCCTGCCAGCGCGGTTACGGTCAGGTCGGCGGCATCCTGCGGGCAGTTGGCGCGGTCACCGTCGGCATAGGCCAGGTAAAGTGCAGCGGCATAGTTGGCAAAGCTGATGGTTTTATCCGCACTTTCGTTGGCTTCAAAGGTGAACAGCGTCTGGCTGCGCACATCCTCGTCGCCGTCTGCCAGGCTCTGCAGGCTGGTAAAGGCGGAATCATAGGCAGTCTGCTGGGCGGTGGTGTAGCTGCCGCGGGCGGATTTCAGGTCGGCGGCGCTCATGCTGGCGGGTTCGGCTGTCATGCTGCCGTCCGCCGCAAAGGTCAGGTTCAGGCAGCCCACGCTGTCCCAGCCGGACCCGGCGGCAACAACGGCAATGCCGTTTGCCTTTGCGGTGCTGTTGGCTGTGGCGCCGGCATCCAAGACGGCGGTCACGCCAAGGTCTGCCAGGTCGGCATAAATGCCACTGATGTCGGTATCCGGCCCGGCAATGCAAAGGATGGCGTCAGCCCCCTGGGCCTGCAAAGCAGCAACCTGTTCGGAAGCCGCCAGCGCCAGGTCCGCAGCGGTCAGTTCTTTCGTCTGGGCGGAATTGCCGATCGAGGCCAGCGAGAAGAAGCCGATCTTTTTGCCTGCTTCCTCCACAATGGTGTTCATGCCGTTGGAAATGCGGTTGCGGCTCCAGCTGGTGGAACGGGCCAGCAACGCTTCGTTTTCTGTCGTGTACAGGTTGGAAGCAATCGAAGGCCCAGTGGCGGTCATTACATCGCTGAGAAGGCGGTCAGTGCCATACGCCATATCGGAAGCATCAAAGGCCTGCAAATCATACCCGGCTGCGGCAAAGGCGCTGGTCATATCCATGCCGCCGGTCAGGCTGGCGCGGGCGGTGCCCTGCAAACTGCCGCCTGCATCTACCAAAATGGAGTCCTCGCTGCCCGCTTTCAGGGCAGCAATGTCCGCAAGGCCGACCTCTTCGCCCTCGGTCAAGCCCTGCAGATTACCGGTAACGTAAACGGGAATGGTGAATGCCCCCACCCGCACCGTCACATCGGCGCTCATGCGGCCATCCGCCAGGGTGGCGGTGATGGTGCAGGTGCCGTCCGCCTTGGCTTTTACCTCGCCGTGCTTATTCACGGTGGCAACGTCTTCATTATCGCTGGACCAGAAGATTTTCTGCCCGCCCTCGCTTTCGCTGGGCTCATCGGTCAGCAGGGTGGCGGTGGCTTTCGCCTTGGGCAGCCACAGCTCGTTTTTGTAGGTGTCGTTGGTCAGCGAGGGCAGGATGTCCTTGCTGGTTGCTTTGATGCCGGTAAAGGTCAGCTCTTCCATCACAAAGTCAACATCCACCGTGTCGCTCTGCACGCCGTACTTTTCGCCCGGCTCCGTATAGGTGGCCTGCCAGATGGAATACGGCCCGGTGTAGCCCAACGCGGAATTGAACCGCGCGATCCAGAAATTATCGCGCCAGCGGTCAAACGCGGGGTCCGTCAGGCGGCCGCGGGTCCAGTTGATGGAGGCGTAAATGCCTTCCTCGCCCTTGTAGCCCAGTTCTTTCAGGCGGTCGAAAAATACTTCGGTCAGGTGGGCCATCTCGTCCGGGTACAGGCCGGTGATGGATTTATCCTCCAGGTCATAATAGACCGGGTAACTGAGCTGGTAGGGGGTGGCGGTGTAATCGTCCAGCCCCTCGTGTGGGGGTGCTACAAGGCCCAGCAGGCGGGCAACGTGTTCGGCTTCCGATTTGGCCTGCTCCTCGGTGGTGGCGTAAGAGTACAGATAGGTGCCAAAGGGGATGCCAAGGCGGGTGCATTCGTCCGCGTTGCGGCGCCACTGTTCATCGTCCTGGGCGTAATCGCCGGTGCCGTTCCACTCGCTGCCAAAGCCGCAGCGGATCATGGCAAAATCGATCCCGGCAGCCTGGGCTTTCTCCCAGTCCACTTCACCCTGATACTTGCTCACGTCAATGCCTTTTTTGGTGGCAGCCAGAATCGGCTCTCCGTCACTGTTAAAGTAGTACCCGGCATCGTTCTTGGCCCACGCTCCGGCACTGGTGCCGGGGTCAATGGTCAGGGGGGCTTTCTGCCCGCTGTTGCAGGCGACCAGCCCGATCACTACCAGCGCCACAACAGCAACCAGCACGCACGCGGCCAGTGCAAGACGCAGGTTGGGTTGCTGCTTCTTTTTGGGCTGTGGGCGGCGGCCCTGCGGGGACTTGGGCTGGGACTGTTTGCGGTAGGTCTGGCGGGGCTGTTGTTCCGGCTTGCGGGGCTGCCCCGACGGTTGTTTGTTTTGTTCCATCGGCGGTTTCCTTTATGATCGCAGCTGCCCGGTGGGCAGCTGTATGTTGGCGTTAAATTTGTGAATTCTTGTATTTTATAAGCATATGGTAACATTTTGTCAAACAAAATACAATCCGGTAAAGCAGGCAGATTGTGTAATTTTGGACAGGAAATTTTGGCAGCCGGGCAAAGCAAACTGCCCCCTGCAGTTTTCCACACAGCAGAGGGCAGTTGGTTAAAAATGTTCAGCAGATGCAGGGCAGGCGGTTAAGCTCAGCCGATGGTAATGCTCCAGGCAAAGGTCTTGCTTGCGCCAGGGGCCAGCTCAATGTGGCGGCCGGCTTCGTTCACGCTGTTGGCCCAGCCGTTCCAGGGCTCCATGCAGACGAACGTCTCGGCATCCTGCTGCCACAGCACGCCGTTGGTGAACACGCTTTCATCAAAGGCAACTTCCACCGTGTGGCCGCTGCCGGAATCGGTCAGGCGCATCGGGCTCTTTACGCCGGTCATCAGGCGGATGGAATCTGCGGAGCCTTCCTTGCGGGTCAAGGTGATGGTTTCCGGTGCGGCGGGCTGCTCGCCCTTGGCGTTCTCGGAGCAGGTGGCGGCGTTGATGTCAAAGTGGACGTTCTCCAGCTTGGAAGCTGCGAAATACGGGTGGAAGCCGATGCTGAACGGCAGGGCTTTGTCGCTGGTGTTGTGCACGGTCAGTTCCAACCCGGCCTTGGCACCGGACAGGGTATAGCGCATTTCCAGCAGAAAATCAAAGGGGTAAACAAACTTGGTCAGGCCGTTGGGGGTCAGGGTCAGCACGATCTCATCATCCGCAGCGGTCTTGACCTGCCAGGGCAGCAAATCGGCAAAGCCGTGGACCTCAATGGGATAATCGGAGCCGTTAAAGTGGTGCACACCGCCATCCGGCTTGCCGCAGCTGGGGAACAGGATGGGCACGCCGCAGCGGGGGCGGTCCGAGGATTCATAGTTCTTATCGCGCAGCCAGAGGTATTCCTCACCGCTTTTGGTGAAGGAGGTTGCCATGCCGCCCTTTTCCGGTGTAACGGTCAGGGCGTACTCCCCATCGGTCAGGGTAAGGGTGGAATATTTGGCATTGTACTTTTCGTAAGTACCGGCAGTCAGCTTGGACATTGTTACAGTCCCCTTTCTTCAGTTACAAAAACGGCCCGACCGCACCGGGATTCTTGGAGCAGCGCACAGCGCCTTGATCCCAGAGCACCCGGAACGCCCGGAGCCGTTCCACTTTGTGCACCGCAGGCAGACACAGCTCCCGGCGGGCACTTCTTAATTCTCTTAATTCTATTATACTCTCAAAATGTTCCCGGCTCTACCCTTTTGGGTAAAAAATGCGGCGGGAGCCAGAGCATCAGTGCAAAAATTACAGCACAACGCCATCCTTGAAGATGGAAATTTCGCGGAAGCCCTTCTTCTCGGCGCAGGTCTGCTTGCCGGAAGCAACGTCCAGCACCAGCTGGTACAGGTCAGCACCGGCTTCATCCAGCGTCTTTTCGCCGTCAGCAACAACACCGGCGTTAAAATCGATCCAGGTGGATTTTTTGGCAGCCAGCTGGCTGTTGGTAGCAATTTTCAGGGTGGGAGCGGGGGCACCGAACGGAGTGCCGCGGCCCGTGCTGAACAAGATCATGTGGGCACCGGCGGCGGTCAGGGCGGTGGCGGAAACAAGATCGTTGCCGGGGCCGTACAGCATGTTCAGGCCCTTGGTGGTCACAGCATCGCCATAGCCGATAACGTCCATGATGGGGGCGCTGCCGCCCTTCTGCACACAGCCGCAGGATTTATCCTCCAGCGTGGTGATGCCGCCCTGCTTGTTGCCGGGGCTGGGGTTGTCGTACACAACTTCGTTGTGGCTGATGAAGTATTCCTTGAAGCCGTTGATCATATGCACGGCCTTCTCAAACACTTTTTCGTTCTGGCAGCGATCCATCAAAAAGCCCTCGGCACCGAACATTTCCGGCACTTCGGTCAGCACGGTGGAACCGCCGCGGGCGCACAGCATATCGCTGAAGCGGCCGATGGTGGGGTTGGCGGTAATGCCGGACAAACCGTCCGAACCGCCGCACTTCATGCCGACCACCAGCTCGCTGGAGGGAATCGGCTCGCGCTGGAACTGGGCAGCATAAGCGGCCAGTTCCTTCAGGATCTCACGACCCGCAACCAGCTCATCGTCCACATCCTGGCAGGTCAGGAACTTGATGCGGTCATGGTCGTATTCGCCCAATTCGGTCAGGAACTGCTCATGGGTCAGGTTCTCGCAGCCAAGGGAGAGCACCAGCACGGCACCGGCGTTGGGATGGCGGGCCAGCGCAGCCAGCAGTTTGCGGGTCTGGGCGTGGTCATGGCCGGTTTGGGAGCAGCCGAACGGATGGGTGAAGGTGTACAGCCCGTCAATGCTGTCGGTCACAAGATCCTGATTGTCCCGCACAAGGGCTTTGGCGCAGTCGTTCACGCAGCCAACGGTGGGGATGATCCAAATCTCGTTGCGGGTGGCTGCACGGCCATCCTTGCGGCGGTAGCCCATAAAGGTTTCGGGAGCAACGGGGGCCAGCGGGTGCACATTGGGGTGGTAGCTGTACTCGATCTCGCCGGACAGGTTGGTTTTTACATTGTGGGTGTGCATCCAGGTGCCGGGCACGGCATCAGCGGTGGCATGGCCGATGGGGAACCCGTACTTGATGACGTTTTCGCCCGCGTAGATGGGGGCAATGGCCATCTTGTGGCCCTGGGGGATATCTTCAACAGCGGTCACAGATGCACCGTCCACTGGCACAGCGGTGCCTTTGGCAATGGGATGCAGGGCAACCACAACATTATCCTTGGGGTTGATCTTGATTGCAAGAGGCATACAGAATCTCCTTACTACGATAAAAACAGGTAGGAGTTAGGAAGTAGAAGTTAGGAATTGTTAGCCCTGATTTTAGGGCAATACCGCATAATTCTAAGTGCCGATACGGCGAGCGAGGTGCGGCAGATGCTAAGCCAAAAGCGCAGATAATACTGGATGTCTTATCGAGCATTTTGGCAACGCAGATGCCGTGCCGCAGCCGCCGGAGCGGTGCTTGAGCCGTTAGGCGGGAATTGTGCGGTATTGCCATAGGGCTTTTTGCAGATAACCAAAGGCTCTGCGCTGCTCCCTAACTCCTAACTCCTCACTCCTACCTCCTAACTCAAATTACAGGCAGCTCTTATAAGCGGCCATTGCGCCCTGCTCACGGATCAGGGTCAGGTTCTTGACGGTGGCTTCCTCAAAACCGGCAACCTTGGTCAGATCCTGGCCCCACATCTGCTCGTTGGTCATAACAGCATGAACCAGGGTCGGAATGTCGTCATCCTTGTGGGCATTGTAGAATTCCAGCACATAGCGGTCATCGGAAATGGTGTACTCGTTGCCCTTGGCGCGCTTGCAGACTAGGCCCTTATCGTTCAGTTCCTGGATGTTGTTGGAATAGAATGCGATGTAAGCGGCAAAGCTCATGGTCAGGCAGGTGGGCAGTTTGCCGTTCTTCTCGATATATTCCAGGAAGGACGGCATGTTGCGGGCACGCCACTTGGAGGTGGAGTTCAGGGAGATGCTCATCAGCTCATGGTTGACGAACGGGTTGTTGAAGCGGTCTTCCACAGCGGCAGCAAATTTCTTGCAGTCGTCCTGGTCCAGCGGAAGAATGGGAACAACTTCCTGCAGCAGCATCTTGTTCATGTAGCCCAGGATGGTTTCGTCGTGCATGCAGTCACGCACAATGTCGAAGCCTGCCAGGTAAGCACCCAGAACAAAACCGGTGTGTGCGCCGTTCAGGATGCGGACCTTGCGCTTCTTATACGGGCTCATATCGGGGGTAACAAAGACGTGGTCTTCCAGACCAGCCTTGCGGAACGGCAGGATATCGTTCAGCTTGGTGTCGCCCTCAATGACCCACACGCCGAAAACCTCGCCAACGTCCAGCAGGGGGTCAGCGTAAC
>UMJO01043447.1_pt1 | contig 10393 bp, 8 predicted proteins | sample 1966081 | NCBI WGS metagenome assembly UMJO01 (sample SAMEA4836152, study PRJEB28245) | human gut metagenome | biome: gut microbiome; material: fecal sample | place: Denmark | collected 2008 | reverse complement strand
CCGGTCGCTTCTCCCACAGTCTCATAAACTTCGCCTTTTTTTATCTGTGTCAAAATCTTACTGTCCGTTCCGCAGCCTTCCCGAACATTAAGCACATATGCCGTAACCGTCACTGTATCCTTCTCATACTCCTGTGCACGCGCCTGCGCCTCCTCTCCTGTAAAAAGCGCATCTTCCGGCACATATCCTTCAGCCGAACCCGATCTGATCTTCGTCCAGCCATCCAGATATTCCAGCACCTGAGCCGCCGAATCTTTATAAAGTTTCCCGACCCAGTCGCCGGAATCATCCGGTGCGTTTCTGATATAGGTAAACTCCTTCGTATCAGAAAACGCCATATTCAAATACTCACCCTCTTCTGTTGGTACAAGATAGAGATTAATATTATCTTTTACTTCTGTCTCGTAACATTTCTCCAGTACCGATTCAATCCCCGATGCCTGTATAAATGGCTGCTCGTCTTTCCTTTCGGCCGCCGATACTTCAGACACGCTCCCCGGGATCAGAAACATTCCCGCTGCCGCAAACAGAATGCCTCTCGCTTTTGTGTGTGGTTTCTTCATATAAAACCTCCTCTATATTTCGGTCATTTACCGCATTACATTTATCTTTTGTAGGAAGCTTTAAATGTTACACATTTGTTAAATTTGTTACATTCACATTATATCAACTCGCTATTTGTTTGTCAACTTCTCTTACTGATTTTTCATTGACATCTCTCGACAGCAAGTTTCTATATTATTCTTTTTTCTTCTTCTTTCCATTTGTTTCATTAATTATTTTGTAACATTTTATCGTAAATATTCAATTTTAACAGCCAAAAATAATTTTTTTCAAAATAATGATTGACAAACATCTTTCTTTGTATTATATTCTAATTACAGTAATCGTTACTATTATTTATTAAATAACGGTTCTTAGTTAGTTATGAAAGGGGGATTCCCATTGGCAGCTTTAAAATATAGTAGACAACGAGAATCCATCAAGCATTACCTTATGACAACCAAAGAGCATCCGACCGCCGACACAGTTTATATGCATGTGAAGAAAGAATTTCCGAACATCAGTCTTGGCACGGTTTACAGAAATTTAAATCTGCTGACCGATATCGGCGAAGCCATAAAAATATCTACTCCCGACGGAGGAGATCGATTTGATGGACGGATTGAACCGCATAATCATTTTCTTTGTGAAGAGTGTGGACGGTTACTGGATCTGGATCTGGATATGAAGAGTATCGAAGAAGTCAACTGCCTTGCCGGTAAGAATTTTGACGGAGCGATCACTTCCAGTTCCACTTTGTTTTTCGGTAAATGCGGTGACTGCATTAAAAAGTCATAACAAATAAACAATATTATTTTCAAAAAAGGAGATCAAAATTATGAAAAAATTTGTATGTACAGTATGTGGTTATGTTTTTGAGGGAGAAGCAGCTCCGGCAGAATGTCCGGTTTGCCACGCAGGCGCAGATAAATTCAAAGAGCAGACAGGCGAAAGAGAATGGGCTGCAGAACACGTTATCGGTGTTGCTCAGGGCGTTAGCGAAGACATCCTTGCAGATCTGAGAGCAAACTTTGAAGGCGAATGTACAGAAGTTGGTATGTACCTTGCTATGGCTAGAGTTGCACACAGAGAAGGATATCCGGAAATCGGTCTTTACTGGGAAAAAGCAGCTTGGGAAGAGGCTGAGCACGCTTCTAAATTTGCTGAACTTCTCGGCGAAGTTGTTACAGACAGCACAAAGAAAAACCTTGAGATGCGTGTAGATGCAGAGAACGGCGCTACAGCAGGTAAATTCGACCTTGCAAAACGTGCAAAAGCCGCTAACCTCGATGCAATCCACGATACAGTTCATGAGATGGCAAGAGACGAAGCTCGTCACGGAAAAGCATTTGAAGGACTTCTTAAGAGATACTTCGGCTAATCAAAATCCCGAATATTGAAAGATAGGTTATCAGAAAGATGTCGGCTAAACTGTCGGCATCTTTTTTATCTCCTTTTCTTACATTTTTTTATTTTTGTCTGTTTTTTTGTTTTTCTTTTCTTTCTTTTTTATTTTATATGCATTCTTACCTTGTATCTTTTTTTCTATCTAGTATAATAGAAAGAAAAGGACAAAAAACGAGGTGCTATCATGAGAAATTTTATTGGTGTTGACTTAGGCGGAACAAACATCCGCGCTGCTATCGTTTCCGAAGACGGAACGATTAAATGTATGAAAAAATCAGAAAGCCACCCGGAACGCGGTGCAGAAGCTGTTATGGAAACTATGATTTCCCTGATTGAAAGTCTTGACGGATATGAAGAATGTGAAGGAATCGGAATGGGTATTCCCGGACCGATCGACACGATCAACGGCAAGATCATCGTTTCTACAAATCTTCCAAAACTGATCGGTTTTCCGATAGCGGAATATATCGAAAATCATTTTCATAAACCGACTTACATGGACAACGACGTTAAAGTTGCCGCTCTCGGAGAAGCTGTTCAGGGAGCCGGAAAAGATTATCCTATCGTTTACTATGTAACAATTTCAACCGGAGTCGGCGGAGCACTTGTAATCGATCAAAAGGTAATCGGCGGTCAGAACGGACACGCAGGCGAGATCGGAAATATCTGTATTGACAGAAACCGTGAAAAATACAATATTTTGAATGTAGGCGCTGTTGAAAACGAAGCGAGCGGAACTGCTGTCACAAGAAAAGGTAAAGCTGTATTCGGAGATAAGATCAATCACGCGGGCGATGTATTTGATCTTGCCCGCTCAGGAGACGAGCAGGCTCTCAAAATTGTAGATGACATGGCATATGATCTTGCAATGATGTTCTGCGCTATCGGACATATTATCGATCCTCATGTATTCGTTGTAGGCGGCGGAGTTATGAAGGGAAAAGATGTATTCTTTGAAAAAATGGAATCTTATTACCGCTCTATGATTCATGTAGGTATGCAGCCGGTTGTATTCAAAGAAGCTCTCCTTGATGAGCCGGGTATCATCGGCGCTGCGATGCTTCCGATGACACATTTAAAGTAAAACTGTTTCCTTCCTTTCAATATAAGCAGTTTGCTACATAAAAGAACTCTTTTTTAAGTTCTTAAAAAGAAAAACTGAGCATGACCTAACTCTTTGAGTTTTCGATCATGCTCAGTTTTTCCTTTCTGCTCAGTCGCTTAATTTCCCACTCCCGCTTCATCGCTTCCTGCTTTGTCGGAAATTCTTCCTTATAAACAAGCACAACCGGACGGCGCGCTTTTGTGTATTTCGCGCCCCGCCCCGCATTGTGATCTTTGATCCGTTTTTCAAGATTGTTTGTCCAGCCCGTATAAAGCGAACCGTCACTGCACTTTACAATATAGGTATAATTCATGTCTTTTATTATTTCTTTTCTTTCGTTTTTCTTTTCTTGTTATATCTTTGGTCATTGCTTCTTTTATTATTACTTCTTTTTCTATTCCATAAAATTCATCGGATCGACCGGCTCTCCGTCTTTAAGCACTTGAAAATACAGATTCGTTCCTTCTACGCTGTAATATTTCGTCGGCTCATTCAAACTGCCGATTGCGCTGCCTGCTGCCACATAATCTCCTGTTTTAACTTGTACATCTTTTAACTGTCCGTACACTGCTGAATATCCGTTTCCCATATCAAGCGTCACCGTAAGTCCCGTCTGCGCCGACTCCTCGATCGCAGTCACAGTTCCTGCCGCAGATGCATTGATCGTTTCTCCTGCTTCCCCGGCTATAATCATCGCAGGATTATATTGATACTGTTCTAATGTCTGGAAAAATACAGTCTCATCCATACTATATCCATTGATCACTGCTCCGCTTGCAGGCCATGTAAGAACGCTTTCTTCTGAAAACCAAAGATTTGACGCGGCGCTTCCCGTCTGCTGAACTCCTTCTTCCGTCCCTGTTGTATCAGACACATCTTCCCTGCTTTCTTGTTCATTTTCATCCGTTTCTTCCACTTCCGGCAGGAGGATTTCATCTGTAGTTGTTTCTTTCGTGTTATCTTCTGTAAACTGTTCCGCCTCTTTTTCAGCTTTCGCCATCTGCTCTTTCATATCTTTTTTGTAGTTTCCGACCGTATATGTTCCAACGACCGCCAGAACTGCCATAAAGCAGACTACAATACCGATGGCTGCTCCTTTGCCTTTTAAAAAGGACATTTTTTCATTTTTATTCATTATCATCACCTCTGGTTATATTTTTGCCGGAAAATGATAACTTTATTCTGTCCTTTCAAAAAAGTTTTTCTCTGACTCTATTGTTGATTATAATTACTTTATTTATTTTTTGCAATAAAGTTCAAATCCTTCTCTGTCTTTGTCCCTTCATAAAAAAACTCCAAAATTTCTTTATATGTTTTTCCGTCTTTTGCCATTTTATTTGCAGTCCAACAACTCAGCCCCATGCCATGTCCGTTTCCCGCCGTTATAATTTTTATTTTCTTCCCGCTTTCCGCAAACGAAAAAGAACTCGACGGAAGCGACAGCGCATCCCGAAATTGATCTCCTGTGCAAATTGTTTCTCCTATCCGAAGCTTTCCCACATATCCCGCCGAATCATGTTCTAAAATTTCAAAATCTTTAAAAGAATATCCTGCCGCAGCTTTTTCTCCGTCTGTCTCTGCCGCCAGAAAATGATGACATTTTTTCTGTATTTGATCATAGGAAAACGTAAATACGCCGACCTGTTCTTCCGATTCTTTATCTGCCGGACATTCTTTCACTTTAATATACGGAAACTCCGAACTTCCGAGCACTTCTTCCGCACTGCGCGACATTCCCGTATTTGACTGATGGAACGGTGTCCATGCATATGTATCATTATAAAATAACACCTCGTTTTCTGTCGATTCTATGGCATTTCTGTATTTTTCATATCGCTTTTTATATTCATCGGCAGGCCATTGATCCTGCATTTCCTTCTGCGACAAATAATCGATCTCCAAAATAACATCTGATACATTTCCGGTTCTGTCCGACTTTTGATTCTCCGTCTCTTCTGCCTGAGTGCTTCTTTGCAGCGCACGGCTGATCTGTGTCCTCACAAGAACCGCCTGCGCCTTCAGTGCCTCCGTCTCTGTATCTGCCGGTACGTCTTTTGCCAACACTCCCGTAAGATACTCATTCCACTCTACTTCTGCAATCCCGTCTGCCTCTTCTTCCTCCGAAGCTTTAACTCTGATGTAAAAATTTTCATTCGTTGTCTCTTCTGGATCTACTCCGTTTACAAACACAGAAACAATGTACGGAAACAATATCAAAATAACAAGGAATGCAGCTGCCGATTTGAATTTTTGTTCTATCGTATATCTTTTCATCAAAAAACAGCCCTCCATATTTCTATCATATGAAGCGCTGTTTTTTTTATAACTTTTGTTTTATCGGACAAACGGTCTCTTTCTCATAATAAACAGGCATATCGCCTCGTATAACGGTACTAACGATGATAATACTGCATGAATAACCGGCATATTTCCTTCCGCGAAGTTTTCATAAATCTGTTTATTCACCAAGACGTTCAAAGCGATCTGAACTGCTCCGAATAAGATCGAAACAATGATCACTACGAAATACATAAAGAAAAACGCAAGTACGCTCATCCCCGCCCCTGTCACATTTTGATTCACCGCACTTCCGGCGAGCGTCATTCCGATGCCAAATACGAGTACCAGTACATAGATGCCGATCGCTCCGCTGTAGATGATCGGAAAAAGCAGTTTCCACAATCCCGGATTTTTGATCGTCGTATTTTTCAGTCGGATCGGACCTGCCATATTCCCGTGGTAATATGTTCTCGCAAAAGGTACAAATGCCATCCATGCATCTTTTTTCCCCATCCGCTTTGCGATCGTATACAGACCGAAAGAATGCAGAAGGTAACTTCCAAGCATAAATACGAGCATTCCTATCATGATCGCAAGCCAAAGCGAAGCGAACACTACGGCAAACATTTCTCCTGCCCTTTCCGGATGATACTGATACTCGTATTCATATGCGTAATCATACATATTTCTCATCTTACTACCTCCTTATCCCTTTTCCGAAAAATCAATCAGATGTTTTTACTCTTCAAGCGGAGCAACATCTACTTTTTCTAATTTCCAAATATCACTTACATATTCTTCGATTGTTCTGTCAGAGGAAAATTTCCCGCTGCATATCGTATTCATCATTGCCATTCTTGACCATCTCTGCTGATCTCTGTAAGCTTCTTCCACTCGTTTCTGAGCCTCTGCATAGGAACGGAAATCTTTCAGAATAAAGTAAGTATCCGCTCTGTCTGTACACTGCGTATTCAACAGAGAATTATACAGATTTTTATACATCTCGTGATCGCCGTTTGCATATGTGCCGTCCATAAGCTGATCGATCACACGTTTTAATTCCCAATCGTTAAAGTAAATATCCGTCGGATTATATCCTCCGTTATTCTCATAATTAATTACTTCTTCTGAACTAAGGCCGAAGATAAACGCATTCTCCGCTCCGACTTCCTGCACAATTTCCACATTCGCTCCGTCCATCGTTCCGAGAGTCGGCGCACCGTTGAGCATAAATTTCATATTACCTGTTCCCGACGCCTCTTTTGACGCCGTGGAGATCTGCTCGCTCACATCGGCTGCCGCAAAAATAATCTCCGCATTTGATACACGATAATCTTCAATAAATACGACTTTCAGTTTTCCGTTAATGCTTCTGTCATTATTTACAACATCAGCTACGGAATTGATCAGTTTGATCGTCTCTTTCGCTCTTAAATATCCCGCCGCCGCTTTCGCTCCGAAAATAAATGTTCTCGGATAAAACGACATCTCAGGATGTTCTTTGATCTGGTTGTACAGATACATAATATGCAGAATATTAAGAAGCTGACGTTTGTACTCATGGAGACGTTTTACCTGAACGTCAAAGATCGAGCGCGGATCAACTTCAATTCCATTATGCTCTTTAATATATTTTGCAAGACGTACTTTGTTCTCGTATTTAATCTGCATAAACTCACGTCTGGCCTTTTCGTCGTCCGCAAACGGTCTGAGCTTTTCAATCTGCGACAGATCTGTGATCCATCCATTTCCGATCTTATCTGTAATCCAGTCTGCCAGAAGCGGGTTTCCGTGTGCGAGGAATCTTCTCTGTGTGATGCCGTTTGTCTTGTTATTAAATTTTTCCGGCATCATCTCATAGAAATCACGGAGCTGCTGTGTTTTCAAGATATCTGTATGCAGCTTCGCAACGCCGTTTACAGAAAATCCCGCGATAATAGCCATATTTGCCATGCGAACCTGACCGTCTCTTAAGATTGCCATTTTCTTTACTTTATGCTCATTTCCCGGATACATCTCATTCACTTTGATCAGGAATCTTCTGTCAATTTCCTGCACGATCTGATAAATACGGGGGAGCAGTCTTGAAAACAGGTCGATCGGCCATTTTTCAAGAGCTTCTGCCATAATTGTATGATTCGTATAAGCACATGTTTTGCTCGTTACTTCCCACGCCTCTTTCCAGCTTAATCCTTCCTGATCGATCAGCAGTCTCATCAGTTCGGGAACCGCAACTGTCGGATGTGTATCGTTCATCTGAATGATTACTTTCTCATGAAGTTTACGAACATCAGAATGCTTTTTCTTATATTTCTCAAGCAGAGCCTGAAGACTTGCGGAGATGAAGAAATACTGCTGTTTCAAACGGAGTTCTTTTCCCGAATAATGATTGTCGTTCGGATAAAGAACGTCAACGATCAATTTCGCAAGATTTTCCTGCTCTACCGCCTTATGGTAATTTCCTCTGTCAAATTCATCAAGCTTAAAATCTGTGATCGCTTTTGCATCCCACACACGCAGTGTGTTTACGACATGATTTCCATATCCTACGATAGGCATATCATACGGAATCGCCAAAACAGACTCATAATTTTCCTGCACAAATTTTGCTTTTCCCGTCTCAGGGTCATTTTCAAACCGGATATTCCCTCCGAAGCGGACTTCTTTTGCATATTCTTCTCTTCTGATCTCGAACGGATTACCTTCTTTGAGCCAGTTATCCGGCACTTCCACCTGATACCCGTCTTTAATCTTCTGTTTAAACATGCCGTAACGATAACGAATGCCGCATCCATAAGCCGGATAATTCAATGTTGCAAGTGAATCAAGGAAACAGGCTGCCAACCGTCCGAGACCTCCGTTTCCAAGCGCTGCATCCGGCTCTTGATCCTCGATTACATTCAGATCGATCTCCATTTCTTCCAGCGCCTCTTTTACCTCTTTATACGCTGTCAGATTGATCAGGTTATTTCCCAATGCACGCCCCATCAAAAACTCCATAGACATGTAATACACAGTCTTTGCATCTGCCTCGTCATACGCTTTCTGTGTTGCGATCCAATCATCGATGATTACGTCTTTCACTGCATAGGATACTGCCTGAAAAATCTGCTGAGGAGTTGCCTCGTCAATCGTTTTTCTGTACAGCGTCTTAATATTTTCTCTTACGGTTTCCTTAAATGTTTCTTTCTCAAATCCTTTATTATGCATTGCTTTATTCCCTTCCTTTTGATATGCCGCGGCGCATCGCATCCTTTATCTTACAAGAACGAATGCGCCCGGATGTGCCGCATATCTTAAAATTATTGTTTCTCAACGCCCATTGTAACTGCTTCTCCGTTGATCTTCCACTCTTTCACATAACCTGCCGGCTCTGCCTTTACAACTTTATCTGCAAGCACTTCCCCGCCGATCTCGTCACTGTGTTCTGCAAAGATCTTTTCCGCTTTCTCACTTCCGTTATACGTTACTTTGATGCGGTCCATAACTTCAAAGTCAGCTTCTTTTCTCATTGTCTGTACTTTACTGATAATTTCTCTGACAAATCCTTCTTCAAGAAGTTCCGGTGTCAGGTTCGTATCAAGAACAACCGTGATTCCATTGTCGTTTTCAGAAACATATCCTTCGATCTGCGCTGTATCGATCAGAAGGTCCTCTTTGAAAAGTGTGATCTCCTGGCCGCTTACATCAAGCTTAAGCGCTCCTGTTTCATTGATCTCATCCATAGCAGAATTTCCGTCTGCATGATCAAGCGCCGCTTTAATTCCCCCTAACATTTTACCATATTTCGGACCTACTGTCTTTAATTGTGGTTTAAAACTATAAGAAGTAAAGTCTCTTACATCATCTGTAAACTTTACATTTTTTACATTCAGCTCATCAGCTACGATATCCTGATAAAATTCAGGCAGATCAAATGCTGCTTTTACGAACATCTGACCGATCGGCTGACGGTTCTTGATGTTCGATGTATTTCTGCAGGCGCGTCCCATAACGACAAGCTTCAGCACATGATCCATATTCTGCTCAAGCTCTGTGTCGATCTGATCCTCGTTCACTTCCGGGAACATGCACAGATGGATACTCTCCGGCGCATTCTGGTCAACGCTGCGTACAAGATTCTGATAAATCTCTTCTGTCATAAACGGAATCATCGGAGCTGCCGCTTTTGATACCGTAACAAGCGCTGTATATAGTGTCATGTATGCATTGATCTTATCCTGCTCCATTCCTTTCGCCCAGAAACGTTCACGGCTTCTTCTCACATACCAGTTACTCATATCATCTACAAATTCCTGAAGAGCGCGCGCCGCTTCCGGAATACGATAATTTCCGAGGTTTGTATCTACCGTTTTTACCATCGTGTTCATCTTTGACAAAAGCCACTTATCCATAACGGACAGTTTATTATATTCTAATTCATATTTTGTGGCGTCAAACTGATCGATATTTGCATAAAGAACAAAGAAAGCATATGTGTTCCACAGTGTTCCCATGAACTTTCTCTGACCTTCTACTACAGCTTTTCCGTGGAAACGGTTCGGAAGCCACGGAGCGCTGTTCACATAGAAATACCAGCGGATCGCATCTGCACCGTATTTTTCAAGAGCATCAAACGGATCGACTGCATTTCCTTTTGATTTGCTCATTTTCTGTCCGTTCTCATCCTGTACATGACCAAGTACGATTACATTCTTATACGGCGCTTTGTTAAACAGAAGCGTTGAGATCGCAAGCAGGGAATAGAACCATCCTCTCGTCTGGTCTACCGCCTCCGAAATAAAGTCCGCCGGGAACTGTCTTTCAAACAGCTCTTTATTTTCAAACGGATAATGATGCTGTGCAAACGGCATTGATCCGCTGTCAAACCAGCAGTCGATTACTTCCGGAACACGGTGCATCTCTTTTCCACACTTCGGACATTTGATCGTCACAGCATCAATGTACGGACGATGAAGTTCAATGTCATCCGGGCAATTATCGGACATTTCTTTTAATTCCTCAATGCTTCCGACAGAATGCATATGTCCGCACTCGCATTCCCAAATATTAAGCGGC
>UMJO01001229.1_pt1 | contig 10409 bp, 11 predicted proteins | sample 1966081 | NCBI WGS metagenome assembly UMJO01 (sample SAMEA4836152, study PRJEB28245) | human gut metagenome | biome: gut microbiome; material: fecal sample | place: Denmark | collected 2008 | reverse complement strand
TAAGAACCTATATAGTGAATATCATAGTTTAATTCTTTCAGGCGTGGCAGAAGAGCGATGTTAGGTGTAACATGCCCGGCAGTACCGCCACCGGTTAAGATAATACGTTTCATAATTACCTCCAGACTTGAATATGTATTATTTTCGAATCAATAATATAATAAAGATTATACCTATATTATACTTTCTGAAAGAAATAGGTCAAGTGGCAAAACTATGGAGAAATTTGAAGACCAGTCAAAAATTTGAGGGTAGCAAAATGAATAATGAGAAAGATGAATTGAAAGAATGCATTGCCAGAGAATTTGAGGAGATTGCAAAAGAGGAAGAAGAGTCCCTTGAAAAAGATACAAGTCTTGTTGTGCCTGAGGGAACGAAGGAGGCTGTCCTTGCAAGATTAAAAGAACAGATGAGAGAATATCAGCGCGAACAGGCGGAAAATGAAGCCAGAGAAAGAGAAGAAGCCATCAATAACCTGTCTGAAGAAGACCGCAAAGCACTGGAACTCGGAAGAAAGATGCTGAAGGCCGAAGTTGGAACGGCAGATACATCAGAAAAGAAAGTTCATTATAGCAGAAAGCCTCTGAAGATATATCTGGCACTGGCCGCTGTTATCGTATGCGTACTGGCAATGGGAATCACCAGCATGGGAGGACCGGAAAGAGTTGTACGGATGGTGAGACAGGCTGTTGGAGATAGAGAAGTTGAGAAAAATAGTACCAGCCGGAAAATTAAAACGATAGCAAGTGAGGATGAGGAAAAGGCCTATCAGGAAATAAGAGATGCTTTCGATACAGATGTAGTTAAAATAGTTGTCTGCTTACCAGATATGAAATTTGATACGATGAATCTGGATGAGAGTAAGCAGGTTGCGGAGATGTATTATAGTTATGATGGTGAAACAATCGGATATATAATTAATATGCCATACAGAGATAGTTCTTTGGGGATAGATTTTGAAGATTCAATAGAAAAGGAATATTCCAAAGTTGTAAATGATTGTGAAATCAAGATAACAATATATAAACTTGAAGATAATAAAAAATCAGGATGTGTTGCAAGATTTAAACATGGAAGTATAGAATATTTATTAACAGGAACAATGAAACAACAAGATTTCGAAAAAATTTTAAAAAATTTATTTTTTCCAAAATAAATGCGACAGTTTTTTGAAAGTTATGTGTATTAATATATGAGGGCGAAAAAATAAGTACGAACGGAGGTGAGATATGAAGAGGAGATTAGTGTCTATGTGTCTGGCAGTAATGCTGGTCGGAGGATTATCGCTGTCGTCAATGCAGGAAGTTAGAGCTGCAGGAAAAAAAGTGATTGATGGATCGGAATTAACCCATGATGAGGAATCAATAGGTTATGATACCAAGATTACCAGAGGTGAAGATTTGATGACGGGTTATTCTAAATGCACGAAGCTCGCAAAAGGCAAGATATATGTTGGTGGGACGACAATCGCAAGACATGTGGTAGATAGTGTACAGATTGCAGTACTTGTAGAACGCGCCAAAGAAGAAGATACAGAATGGTCTTACTACGACGGATGGCAGAAAGAAAACCTGAATATGAATCGTGTAACTTCTAACAGGACGTTATACGTCGAAGGTGATTATTATTACCGTGTACGTTGCACACATGCAGCTAACAGCGACGTGAGCAGTTCATTTACTGATGGTATTTATATCGATTAATATCCTCAAAAGAGCATAGAAGCAAAAAACACAACACAAGAAGCAAAAAAACGACGATGAATGTTTAAAGTAGAACAATAGGACGGAATAACTCGAGGTAATTAAAGGACCGAAGGTCCGATGCAAGCAGAAGATTATAAAGCAGTGGTAAAAGATGTAGTTGGCAGGGATTGAAAAATAAGGTAGTTTATAACAAGGCAAAGACGTAAAAATATGTAATTATAATGTATAACAAAAAAACCATAAACTAATAAAGACAAATATCCATAAAACAAATAAAAGATAAGTAATGCATCAATACTAGTGAACGAAAAACAATTAAAAAAGTAACAATTGTAATAAGTAAACGAAACACTGAATAAAGATCGAAATCTTGCAGTATGAGTACATAAAAAAGAAGGTATCCCCATAAAAGGCTACAAGTCTTCCCCGATAAGGGGAGGACAAGTAGCCTTTTTTTCTGTAGTTATGAAATTCGCAGAAAATTATTCTCCAAGAGCCTGTTTTAAAGCTTTGGATAACTGGTCAGGGCAGGATGTTGGTCTTGCACCACATTTTGTTCCTTCCAGACGTTTGATCACTTCGTGAGCGTCCATTCCTTTTACAAGGCTGCTGATTCCGGCTGTATTTCCGGCACATCCGCCTACGAATTCTACATTTGCGATTTTATCTCCGTCAAGTTCTACATGGATCAGTCGAGAACAGACTCCTGATGGTTTGTAATCCATATCTATTACCTCCTGTTGCTTTTGTAAATAATTGTTTTATTGTCATACGTCTCAGATTATAACAGAGATTCTGTCTGTTTACTACTTATTTCGCCGGTTGAAATCGAATTTTCTATAAGATATAATAGGGCATAGACGAATTAATATAGAAAATATCGTAATAACAGGAGGATATAGAGCTATGATAGGTATTATCGGAGCAATGGAAGAAGAAGTGGCAGAACTTAAAAAAGATATGCAGATTGATGAGACTATAGAACAGGCAGGGATGGTATTCTGCAAAGGTTCATTGGGCGGCAAAGCTGTTGTTATTGTAAGAAGTGGTATCGGTAAGGTGAATGCAGGAATCTGTGCACAGATCCTGGTGGACAGATTTGGTGTGGATACATTGATTAATACCGGTATTGCGGGTTCACTGGATGCACAGATCGATATCGGAGATATGGTGATCTCGACAGATGCACTGCATCACGATATGGATGCGACGATATTCGGAGATCCGGCAGGACAGATCCCAAGAATGGACACACTGTCATTCCCGGCAGATGAAAAACTGGTCAAGAAGGCAGTAGCAGCAAATGAGAAAGCCAATCCGGATATTCACACATTTACCGGAAGAGTGGTAAGCGGCGATCAGTTTATTTCGGATAAAGATGTGAAGGAAAGAATCTCATCATTATTCCATCCGATGTGTGTAGAGATGGAAGGTGCGGGAATTGCCCAGGCAGCTTACCTGAACAAAGTTTCGTATGTCATCATTCGTGCAATTTCGGATAAAGCTGACAACAGCGCGACTATGGATTATCCAACGTTTGAAAAGAAGGCAATTGCCCACAGTGTAAGACTTATGAAGGAATTACTGCCGATGATCTAGGTATAAGTGAAAAGGCATACAATTTAAAATATCACAGAATGTGCCCGGAACTGACATGATATGTGGTTTTCCGTGCGAAATATGAGGAACGAAATTAAGCGCCCTTCTGTTTGATTTACAGTATAATGCAAATCAAAAGGAGGGCTTTTATTATGCTGGAAATGTTATTGGACAAGAAGTTACTGTTCGTACTCATGGGGACCCTGACCGGACTTGGTGTGGTGGACAAGTGTATCGTGAGTATGACGATGAAACGTATGGTGGAGGCGGCGGGAAGTATGAGTAAGAGTAACCACCCGCTGATGCGCCTGGTCCGTGCGAAATTCGAGCACGCATGTATGATCAGCGATACGGTGGAAAACGTAGGGGTATTTGTGGATAAGTATCTGTATGAGTATAAAGTCTGTGGATTACGACTTCACACGCTGCGCAGACTGGAGAAGATATGTGCGGGACTGCTTATCGTAACCGGACTTGTCGGTGCGGGACTGAGTTATCGGGTATATGGCATGGGAGATGCTGTCCTGCGGATGGGTGCATGTGGCGCAGGACTTGGAATCCTGGTATGGCTGTTCCATCTGACAACGGATGAGAATTATTGCATGCAGATGGCAAAGAACTATATGGTAGATTATCTGGAAAATGTATGTCTCCACAAGTATGAAAAGGCAAATCAGAAAGAACGCACCGGACGAAGAGACAGTGTGATCAAAAAAGACGAGACAAATGATACAAAAGAAGAAAAGGCAGAAAAAGAGGACAAAACGGAGCAAGAAGAAAAAGAAGAATCTGTTCCGGTATCCGGCTCCGGTGTTGTGCAGATGCAGCGTGAGAGCCGCAGAAAAGAAAGAGTAAAGGAGAACGCCAGGAACCTGGCAAAAGCATCGGCGCGGCTTGCCGGTACAGACGGGAGTAAAAGGACAGAAGATATATTGCAAGAAGAGGTACAAAGTACCGGGACTCTGGCCGGTAATGCGCAGGCAATGGAGATTAAAGGAAATGCCGATAAGGAGTCTGCACAGGAAGATGTACAGGAAGAAATACCGAAAGAAGACACCATACGTGAGCTTCCAAAGGATGAGATGATCCGCCAGATCCTGCGGGAGTTTATGGCTTGATAATATAATGTTATTTTGCTAAAATATACGCATGAATAATATATTTGATAAATTAAAGAATTACAGCGATTCTGACTACTATGCATTCCATATGCCGGGGCACAAGAGAAATCTGGATCTGATGGACGGGACATCTCCGTACCGGATCGATATTACAGAGATTGATGGCTTTGATGATCTGCATCATGCAGAGGGAATTCTAAGAGATGCGCAGGAAAGAGCAGCAAGAGTTTACCAGGCGGACGAGACACATTTTCTGGTGAATGGAAGTACGGTTGGAATCATAAGTGCAATATTAGGAACAACTGAAAAAGGAGATTCCATACTTGTGGCAAGAAATTGCCACAAGTCTGTGTATCATGCGATATACCTGAATGAACTGGATCCGGTCTACCTCTATCCGAAATTCGATACGGAACAGGGACTTAGCACAGAGATTGATGCTGCGGATGTACAGAAAGCACTGGAAGAACATCCGAAGATCCGCGCGGTGATGATCGTGTCACCGACATATGATGGTGTGGTGTCGGACATCGAAAAGATTGCAGAGATTGTGCATGCAAAAGGGTGTCCGCTGATCGTGGATGAAGCACACGGTGCGCATTTCGGATTTGATCCGTATTTCCCAAAGAGTGCGAATATATATGGTGCGGATCTGGTGATCAACAGTCTTCATAAGACGCTTCCGGCGCTGACACAGACGGCGCTTCTGCATGTGAACGGGGACATGGTGAAGCGAAGAAAAGTGAAACAGTATCTGGATATGCTGCAGACGAGCAGTCCGTCGTATATATTGATGGCGAGTATCGATGCGTGTATCGGAATGCTGGAAGAGACACTTGAAACGCATTCGGATACAAGTTCAGATTATAAATATAAAAATATTTTTTCTGAGTATGCCAATCGCATTGAAGCACTTCGCAAAGATCTAAAACGGCTTAAGTATCTGAAAATTATCCAGACTGATAATACAGACCGCTATGACAGATCCAAATTCGTGATCTCCGTAAAACATGCACCGATGTCCAGTCACGAGCTGTATGAGATATTACTTCATAGATATCATTTGCAGATGGAAATGCTGGCAGGGACCTATGTTCTGGCTATGACAACTGTGGGAGATACGCAGGAAGGTCTGGACCGGTTGAGAGATGCGCTGCTAGAGATTGATAAAGAGATAGATACCAGGCAGGGCCGGCCGGCTGCTATTGAAACTGACCTCCCACTTTCCGGCAGACAGCCGGCACTTGAAAAAGTGTGGACGATCGCAGAGGCGGTGAACCGCAGGGATAAGATACAAAAACGAAGCTTTGAAGACAGTATCGGATGCATTTCTGTGGAATACGCATACCTCTATCCGCCGGGAAGCCCGCTGATCGTACCGGGTGAGCGTATTACAAAAGAAGCGGTAGAGATACTTCACTGGTATCAGGAACATGATTTTTCGATTGAGGGACTTCAATCGGAAGATGGCATAGAGGTGTGGATAGATGGGTAAGATATACTACATGATGGGTAAAAGCTCTTCGGGAAAGGATACGATTTACAAAGATATCAGAAAGGATCTTCCGGAACTTAAGACTTTAACTTTATATACGACCAGACCGATGCGTGAAGGCGAGAAAGATGGAGTGGAATATTACTTCGTAACGGATGAAATACTTGAAAAATACCGTGAAGAGGGTAAAATAATTGAACTTCGCACCTATCAAACCGTGTATGGGGACTGGAAATATGCTACAATAGATGATGGACAGATTAATCTGGATGAAAATGATTATCTCATGATCGGTACACTGGAGTCTTATATAAAGACAAAAGAGTACTATGGAAATGAGAACCTGATCCCGCTTTATATCGAAGTGGAGGACAAAGAACGCCTGATGCGCGCGATCGTGCGAGAACAGCAGCAGGATCATCCGGGCTATGAAGAAGTCTGCAGAAGATTTCTGGCTGATCAGAAAGATTTTTCGGAGGATAATCTGAAGAAAGCAGGAATTACAAGAAGATATCAGAATGATGATAAAGTACGATGCAAAGAAGAAATAGTAGAGGTAATACGAGATGGGAAGCTTTAAAGATGTGGTTGGCCACAAAGACATATTAAAATATATCAGCAGTGCAGTAGAGAATAACAGGGTCTCTCATGCATATATTCTGAACGGGGAGAGAGGTTCCGGTAAGAAGATGCTGGCGAATCTGTTCGCCATGACGCTTTTGTGTGAGACCGGGGACAATGAACCGTGTGGAAAATGTCATTCCTGCAAGCAGGCAGAGAGTGGCAATCATCCGGACATTATCCGTGTGACACATGAAAAGCCGAACAGCATCAGCGTAGATGATATCCGTACACAGGTGAATAACACTGTGGATATCAAACCATATCAGGGACCGTACAAAGTCTACATTATCCCACAGGCAGATATGATGACACCGCAGGCACAGAATGCGATCCTGAAGACGATCGAGGAACCGCCGTCATATGCAGTTTTCTTGCTGCTGACGGAGAATGCGGAGACATTACTTCCGACGATCAATTCCAGATGTGTAATGTTAAAGCTGCGTAATATCAAAGATACACTGATCAAAAAGTATCTGATGGAGAATCTGGAGATCCCGGATTATAAAGCAGATATGTGCACGGCATTTGCACAGGGTAATATGGGACGTGCAATCATGCTGGCCAATTCCGATCATTTTAACGAGATCAGAGAAGAAGCGGTACAGCTTCTGAAGCATATCAGTGAGATGGAATTAAATGAAATCGTTGCTGCGGTTAAGAATATATCCGTATATAAATTAGAGATCACAGACTACCTGGACATTATCATGATCTGGTACAGGGATGTCTTATTATATAAAGCAACAAAAGAGATTGATAAGGTCGTATTCAAAGACCAGTTACAGAGTATAAAAGAACAGGCGAGAAAGAGCTCTTATGAAGGAATCGAACTGATCCTGGAGAGCCTTGAGAAAGCGAAAGCCAGACTGAAAGCGAATGTTAACTTCGATCTGGTTATGGAGCTTTTGTTCCTGACCATAAAGGAGAACTAATCATATGACGAAGGTAATAGGCGTTAGATTCAGAACTGCCGGAAAAATATATTTCTTTTCACCGGGAAAACTTGAGATCAAGACCGGTGATAAGGTAATCGTTGAGACTGCAAGAGGTGTGGAATTTGGTTCTGTAGTAACCGGACCGAAAGAAGTGGAAGATGACAAGATCACACAGCCACTCAAATCCGTGATCCGTCTTGCGACAGAGGACGATAAGAAAAAAGAAGAGAAGAATAAAGAAAAAGAAAAAGAAGCATTCAAGATTTGCTTAGACAAGATCCACAAACACGGCCTTGAGATGAAACTGATCGATGCGGAATATACATTTGATAATAATAAAGTGCTGTTTTACTTTACGGCAGACGGACGAATTGATTTCCGTGAGCTTGTAAAGGATCTGGCGAGTGTGTTCCGTACCAGAATCGAGTTAAGACAGATTGGAGTGCGTGATGAGACGAAGATCCGCGGCGGGATCGGTATCTGTGGAAGACCACTTTGCTGCCACACGTATTTATCCGAGTTCGCACCGGTATCGATCAAGATGGCGAAAGAACAGAATCTTTCACTGAACCCGACAAAGATATCCGGAGTCTGCGGAAGACTGATGTGCTGTCTGACGAATGAAGAAGAGACATATGAAGAACTGAACAGCCATCTTCCGGCGAACGGAGATCATGTGACGACACCGGAAGGATTAAGAGGAGATGTACAGTCAGTTAACGTGCTCCGCCAGCTGGTTAAGGTTGTTGTGACGCTGGATAATGACGAGAAAGAGATCCGTGAATATCCGGCAGCAGAACTGAAGTTCAAACCAAGACGTAAGAAGAAAGACGTAAGACTTTCGAAAGAAGAGATGAAGGAACTGAAGGCGTTAGAAGAAAAGAACGGAGCGTCAAAATTAGATGATAACTAAATTACTTCCGAATGAAAGACTGGATGATCTGCAGATCAAAGGATATGAGATCATTCAAAGTCCGGGCCGTTTCTGTTTTGGAATGGATGCAGTGCTTTTGTCAGCATTTGCCAGAGTAAAGAAGAATGAAAAAGCACTGGATCTCGGAACGGGAACAGGAATTCTTCCGATACTTCTGGAGGCAAAATATCCGGGACTGCATTATACGGGACTGGAGATCCAGGAAGAGAGTGCAGATATGGCAAGGCGCAGTGTCAGTTATAACGGGCTGGAAGAACGGATCGACATTGTAACGGGAGATATCAAGGAGGCAGCATCCATATTCGGAGCCGCCTCTTTTGGGGTTATTACAACCAATCCCCCGTATATGATCGGAGACCACGGACTGAAGAATCAGAATGAAGCATTGTATATTGCAAGACATGAGGCACTTTGTACACTGGATGATATCTTAAGAGAGAGTGCGAAGATACTGAAAGTCAAAGGAAGATTCTATATGGTCCACAGACCGTTCAGGCTTCCGGAGATCATGACAAAGATGTGTGCGTATGGAATTGAGCCGAAGCGTATGCGGCTGGTATATCCGTATATAGATAAAGAACCGAATATGGTTCTGATCGAGGGAATGAAGGGCGGCAATCCGAGGATGCAGGTAGAACCGCCGTTGGTTGTATATCAGAAAGATGGAAGTTATACGGAGGAACTGCTTGCACTCTACGGAATGAGTCCGTCGTAAGTAAGGAAAATATCACGGCGCAAAAGCCATGGCAGCAGATGGACCGGGCAGATAGATACAGAGCAGGCACCAAACATAAGATGGAGGAGTATGAGATGGCAGGAACATTGTACTTATGTGCAACACCGATAGGGAATCTGGAAGATATGACATTCCGGGCGGTGAGGATATTAAAAGAAGTGGATCTGATCGCAGCAGAAGATACCAGAAACAGTATCAAGCTTCTGAATCATTTTGAGATTAAGACACCGATGACCAGCTATCATGAATATAATAAGATAGAAAAAGGACACAAACTTGTAGAACGTCTGCAAGGCGGTGAGAACATTGCAGTGATCACGGATGCCGGGATGCCAGGAATCTCTGATCCGGGCGAAGAACTGGTGAAGATGTGTCAGGAAGCAGGGATCACGGTTACAGCTGTTCCGGGAGCCTGTGCATGTGTCACGGCGCTTACGATATCTGGACTTGGAACGAGAAGGTTCGCATTTGAGGCATTTCTTCCAACGGATAAGAAAGAAAGACAGGCCGTTCTGGAGGAACTGAAAGATGAGACGAGAACTATGGTCATCTATGAAGCACCGCACAGACTGGTCCGTACATTGAAGACGCTTCAGGAGACTCTCGGTAACAGATGTATCAGCATCTGCAGAGAACTTACGAAGAAGCACGAGACCGTATTTGCCACAACGATCGAAGATGCGCTGGCATATTATGATGTACAGGAGCCGAAGGGTGAATGTGTCATGGTGATCGAAGGAAAGAGCAGAGAAGAGATCCGCAATGAGGAAAAAGCCAGATGGGAAGAGATGAGTATCGAAGAACATATGGAATTTTATCTTGGACAGGGAATGGATAAAAAATCTGCGATGAAACAGGTGGCAAAAGACAGAGGTGTAGGAAAAAGAGATATTTACCAGGCACTTTTATAGATCGTTCGTCAACTTGTATAGAAAATGAGAAAAAGATTGTTCAACTTGGGCATTACCCGGGTTGAACTTTTTTTATATACTTTTTATCAGAACGAAACAGATAACGACTGGAATAAAAATGATTATAAATCAGGAGGAATTATAGCAATGGCAAGTTTATCATTGAAACACATTAACAAAACATATCCAAATGGATTTGAAGCAGTGAAAGACTTCAACCTTGAGATTGAAGATAAAGAATTCATCATCTTCGTAGGACCTTCAGGATGTGGTAAATCTACAACACTTCGTATGATCGCCGGTCTGGAAGATATCACTTCCGGAGAATTAAAGATCGGAGACAGGGTG
>UMJO01026920.1_pt1 | contig 10436 bp, 9 predicted proteins | sample 1966081 | NCBI WGS metagenome assembly UMJO01 (sample SAMEA4836152, study PRJEB28245) | human gut metagenome | biome: gut microbiome; material: fecal sample | place: Denmark | collected 2008 | reverse complement strand
GTGGGTTGAGAAACATTTAATGCTTTAGCTGCAGCCGAAATACTGCCTTCTTGGGTAAGAGCTAAAAAGTATTCCAAAACACGTAGTTCCATGCGAGCTTCCTTCTTGGATTGTAATCATGTGGGTTTATTTCAATGATCGTCGGCTAGCCAATTGAATTGTTTGATTAACTAATTCTATTGCACCTTTCGTGCTTGATTTCTTTATTGAAAGAGCTTGTATGCAAATCCTGCATACAAAGTTTTCACTATAGCTATTTTACATGGATAAATCGCATGCATACGATATTTATGGAAAGAAAAAACATCAGAATATGCAGGTCAAATAAGAGGCTTTCAAAAATATAGAGCTCTTATCATTGAAAAGTGCAGGAGGATGATATGGCAGTAAAACAAACGGCTGGACGAGATCAGCTAGGGGAATTCGCACCTAAATTTGCTGAACTTAATGACGATGTGTTGTTCGGTGAAGTATGGAGTAGGGAAGATGCGCTTTCTTTGCGCGATCGAAGCCTGGTAACCATTGTTTCTTTAATGAGTCAGGGCTTGATTGACTCTTCGTTTGAGTATCACCTGGCAACGGCGAAAAAGAATGGCATTACCAAGACAGAAATTGCGGAAATCGTAACGCATGCGGCTTTTTATATGGGCTGGCCAAAGGCTTGGGCAGTGTTTCGTATGGCTAAAGAAATTTGGGTAGATGAGAATGTTGAAGAAAATGATAAGGAAAACGCGATAGCTACCAACGATAAAGGCCGCGCGGAATATGAGCGCACGTTAATGTTCCCGATAGGAAATCCTAATGATGGCTTCGCTCAGTATTTTATTGGTCAGAGCTATTTAGCACCTGTCAGTACCGAGCAAGTGCCAATGTTTAACGTAACGTTTGAACCAGGGTGTCGCAACAATTGGCATATTCATCACGCCGATAAGAGTGGTGGGCAAATGCTTATTTGTGTTGGCGGTCGTGGTTGGTATCAAGAATGGGGTAAGCCAGCGCGTGAACTTCATCCGGGCGATATTGTAAATATTCCTGCAGGCGTTAAGCATTGGCATGGTGCTGCATCCGATAGCTGGTTTTCTCATTTAGCTATTGAAGTTGAAGGAGAAAATACTTCCAACGAATGGCTTGAACCGGTGGATGACGATCAGTATAAAGCGCTGTAGTGCGGCAAGCGTGAAGTTGCTTATATAGGGAAATAGCGGTGCTGTTATTTTGCATATTGTGAAAAAAGCAGCGGATGGAATTATCTGTCCGCTGCTTTGTTTTGTTATTCGAAGTTTTTGATTGGAATATGGTTAATCTAGAGCGACTTGGCTAGCAATCAGTAGTTCTACTTTTTAGCGATTTAGATGCTAGTCCTGTAGAGGTATTTACGCATTAGGATCGGTCGTTCCTGCTAGGGGTTTCTCGCCAGGTCGGGCGAGCGGTCCTACTAATTCATGTGCGACATAGGGTTCTTCCAGATAAGCAACTTCTTTATTGGTTAGTTTTATCTTGAGTGCCTGAATGCCATCTTCTACGCGATTAGGCTTTGAGCAGCCAATAATAGGCGCTTCGATGCCACGAGCCCAATGCCAGGCAAGGGCGATTTGCGCCATCGGTACTTCATGCTTTTTAGCTAATTCGGCAACGCGCGTAACAATAGGCATATCAGTTTCTCGATCCCGATCATACTTGTTGCGCATCACGGTATCGGTGGTAGAGCGCTTAGAATCGGAATCCCACGTTGAGCGCGTAAGGTGTCCCGAGGCAAGCGGACTATAAGGAGTTATTGCCATATCGAATTGGCGACAAACGGGAATCATTTCTCGTTCATTTTCTCGGTAGAGTAAATTGTAATGGCATTGCATGCTGGTAAACTTGGTCCATCCATTTTGTTCAGCGCAAACTTGCATGTTATGCAGTTGATAAGCATACATTTCGCTTGCACCAAGCGCACGCACTTTACCTGCTTTGACCAACGAGTCAAGCGCTTCAAGAGTTTCTTCGATAGGCGTGTCGTAATCGAAACGATGGATAATATAAAGATCCAAATAGTCTGTTTCGAGGCGATGTAAGGTACCTTCAATTTCTCGGATGATTGCTTTGCGGCTTAAACGTCCCTCATTGAAGTAAACTTTGCTTGCTAGAACAAGCTGTTCACGGGGAATGTGCAAATTCTTAATTGCCTTGCCAATGTATTCTTCACTGGTGCCAAACGCGTATCCGTTTGCGGTATCGATAAAATTGATACCTCTATCAAAGGCGTACCCAATTACTTCCTCGGTTTCTTTAGGGCCGATGGTCCATTGATGAAATTTGGGAGAAGGTTTGCCAAAGCTCATGCCGCCTAGACACAAAGGAGAAACTTGGATATTTGAATGGCCCAAACGTACAGGATGAAGGATTTCTGCCATGGTTAACCCCTTAACTTCTTATGGTGTATCACTATTAGAGCTGATCTGAAGTCTTAAAGTTTTGTACAAGACTTTTTGACATTCTTTTCGAGATTAATCATAGGTTGGATATGAAGCTCGTTAAAATGCTTGTATTGAAAAAGTGGTATGCATATTCTGAATAGCACAATAGTGTTGGGTACTTTTTATATATGGTCAAGTAACGTTGTGTAGGTATTGACGCTTTATTTCTAAGGAGGGTTCTCATGGGCAGCAGAAAAGGATCTGCCAAGGCTAAACGTATTGCCGAATTTAAGGCTGGCCTTGGTGGCATGGATGATGTGTTTGCTCGTGAAAATGCTCGTAAATCGAAGAAGGCAGCAGAAAAGGATGCCGCGTTGCGTAGGAAAGCTTGCGAGTCGAAAAATCGTTACTCTTGCAAAAGTGATGCAGAAGCTGCCATTATTGCCTGCGCCGAACACGGCACCACCGGTCTTCATTGTTACAAGTGCCCCTATTGTAATGGGTGGCATCTTACGTCAAAGTCAGTGCATTAATTCCTTTATTGCTTATTGCTTTGTGCCTTCGCTTTGCCTTTTTTGGGCTTATGCGCTTGGTACCCTACTTGGATAAACCCGTCCAAAATCGTCCAAAATCCTTGTTAAATGTGAACATTCTGTGCGAATTATAAGCATTATGATTCCTAATTATTTATTTACGAAATAGATAAGCAAGGTCAGGGCTCGGAATTTTCTCCAATCCTTTTATTGGCTGAATCACTTTATTTATTTTGTAAAACAATCTTATACAAAATAAGTATTATGAGTGATACGAGAGTAGAGAGAGGAACTTACCACTTACGATTTCGGCTTGCTGTCCAAGGAAAACAGTCTTTGAATGCGGGTAAGCGGTATTTGTGGTGGCAAAACTAAAAGGAGCACTGATAGCTATTCCTATTTCTGGACGCACGGGACTGTATTGTGTATTTGGGGATCCTGTACAGCATAGTTTTTCGCCTAGACTCCACAACAAAGCCTTCGATAAAGCAAATATTGATGGGGTATATGTAGCTTTTACGGCAAACGAAAAAACAATCGAGGCAGCAATGAATGCCGTACGTGTGCTAGGTATTCGTGGTTGTAGTGTTACTATGCCAAATAAGCTTGCTTGCATTCCTTATCTTGACGAAATTGATCCTACCGCAGAACTTATTGGTTCGGTGAATACCTTTGTAGTAAATGAAGGCAAGATCAAGGGTTATAACACCGATGGTTACGGCTTCCTGCATACCTTTGAAGAAATGGGCGTGCAAATTGCTGGCAGTAAATTAGTTCTCTTAGGCCTAGGTGGAGCAGGTTCATCAGTCGCACTTACCGCTGCTATGGAATACGATTTAGGTGAGATCTCGATCTTTAATCGTGCTAACGGCAGATCGTGGCCTCACGCTCAAGAATTAGTGGCCTTAATTAACAAAAAGACTTCATGCAAGGCAAAGTTGTGCGATCTGAACGATAAGGAACTATTACGTTCTGAAATGGCTGATGCCCAGATGCTTGGAAATACCACGAATGTTGGGATGGGCGAACTTGAAGGACAGTCGGTTGTGCCTGATGCTTCTTTCTTCCCTAAAGATATGGTGGTTCAAGATGCCATTTACAGTCCCGCAAAGTCAAGGCTTCTTGAATTAGCAGAAGAAGCAGGATGTCGATACATCAATGGTCTTTCAATGTTGTTCTATCAAGGGGCAAGGCAGTTTAAGCTTTGGACTGGGGTAGATATGCCTTTGACGGTTGACGATCTGGAGATCGACAAGAAGCCAGAAAATAAGGAAGACGAACAAGCGCTGAATGCTCGTATTGCAAAGTAGAGCGTTAGTAGGCTAAAGAGTGAAAACGGCGGGTTCTTTTTCGTTGATGAGCCCGCCGTTTAGTATTTCTTACTCATTCATCTTTCGCTTGATGTCTCTTATTCGCTTAGCGTGACGATAGACATTTTGAATGTCAAAGATAACAGCACACCCGAAAAGTATAAAAGGTATCAAGCCGATATACGCGGTGCCAGCAGGTGCAAAAATGAGCGCAAGCATAGCGAAGGGAACCAAGAAAATAAGCGACAGATAGCGTAAACGTTTCCAGACGCCTTGCCCGATAGAAATAATGGTATAGAGGAATAATCCAGTCGCAGGAACGGATAGGGCAAACGCAAGAGCTAAAAGAATAAGTTTGACTGCGATGAGCTTAACATCGAGCCCTAAATCCTTCTTAGCCTCCTTCAAAAGGTCTTCAAGTGTTTTTTCTTGAGGAAAGAACATGTTGAACAGGCTGCTAAAAGGATCGTTGCCTGCGCGACTGGTGTAGGAGGAACTAAAAGGATTAACGTAGGGATTAAAGCCCGCAAAAGGATCCTGATTAGTGCCGCCCGTGGCACCAGTTCTGCCTGTAGAAGTGCTTGAAGTGTAGGTATGCTGTTGTCCTGAGGAATCCCAAGTGGTCCAAACAAACGTTTCTCCAAAGGGCCATCCATTAAACGGATTTCCCGAAGGATTGGTGCCCCGTGGATTGCCTGCACTCCCTTGTGATTTTGCTGCGTATCCTGCGGAACGTCCTCCAAAAGGGTTTTGTCCGTAAGCAGCAGCAAAAGGGTCATAGGAAAAGGGAGCGCCATAGGCAGTTCCCGCAGAAGCATATTCCGGATCCCAGGAGTGGTTAAGCAGAACATCGCGTGCTTCGTTAATAAGCTTGGTCTTTTCTTCCGCTTTTGCACGTGCGGTAGCATCCTGACCGAATTTATCGGGATGATTTTCTATGATGAGCTTTCGGTGAGCCTTTTTGATATCTTCATCGCTGGCACCTTCGGAAAGCCCCAGTGTTTTTAGTGCGGTAGATTTTTTCATGCACGTACCAAATCTGTATCGTGAAAGTTTTGTTTTGCTTACAGTAGCAAAAGAGCCACCGCAGTGGCTCTTGAGATTGTTGTTTAGATAAAGTTAAAACCAAATATCCTCAAGTTTGCGCTTAGGAACATAGTGAACCTGCTGTTCGTCTCGGTAATACGTGGTGTCGCCCTGAACGGCATCTACTAAGCGAATATCTTCGATAGGACGTCCCAGCGCTAAAACCAATACGGGTTCTAAATCTTCAGGCATCGAAAGAATCTTTTTAAGTTCGCCACGTTTAAAAGAAAGCATAATGCATCCACCAAATCCTTCTTCGGTAGAGCTCAACATTATAGTTTGGGCAGCGATGCCTGCATCGAAGCGCCAGAGTTCTCCTTTGAAAGTTTCGGAGTCAGTTGCCATGATAATGTAACCTGTTGGGCGCTGTCCCGATTCGGGTCCATCCCAATCGGGAAGAGCTGCTGCCCAGGTAAGGGTTTCGAAAATCTGTGCGCACTGTTCTTTGTCGGTTACGATTCGATAGCGTAAAGGCTGCTTGTTTCCTGCGCTAGCGCTCACTCGTGCGTTATCAACCCATTGAGTCATAAGCTCGGGGGTAACAGGATAAATTTGACGAAAACGACGATAGCTTCGCGTGGTGTTGGCAAGATGTTTGATAAAACTAGGCATGCAGCTTCCTTTCTTGGTCAGATGCTACTTTATTTGGCGAGATGCCACTTTAGAGCCCCGCTCTTTTAGGGTATTTAAGCTAAAGGGTTGGTTCTGTTTCCTTTTCACAATCACTCTTCTTGGATTGAGAAGTATTGTTTGTATTCGGATGGGTTTGATTGATTGAATCAGTTTCGCTGGGAGAAGCATTGGGTATATGCGGGCGATGCGCGTTTCTCATATCACGTTTTTCGCTTGCTTCCTTGGTGAGAGCAGCTTTTCTGCGTTCGTAGTTAAAGTTACCCGCTTTAGAGGTGTCTGCTTTTGATTTATTTTTGGTAGGTCGGAAGGTTTTGGTGGTTTGAATAAGGATGGCTCCAATGATAAAGGGCATCCAGAAAACAATGCCGCGATATACCAAACCAATTGCCATACCTGCCGTTGCTGAAGCACCAAAAGCGGTGAAAGCAACCGTAACTGCTGCTTCTACAACGCCTACTCCTTGAGGGGTGATAGATATCATTGCAAATAAGGTGGCAACCACATAGCCGCAAACCAAAGATTCAGGAACGCTCACGCCGAAAGAAAAGCCGACGAGAGCAAAAGCGGAAAGCTCACAACAGCTCGCAATAATCGAGCAGCCAAATGCTTTCGCAGTAGATTTCGGATTCTTTGCAATAAGTTTTGCGGCACCAGAGAAGCTCATGATGGTTTTTTCCACCCAAGGCTCCAGAGGCTTTTTCTTAAAGCGAACAAGTACTTTGTTGATGAAGTTAGAGATTGGCGTGAGTACTCGAATAATAAGGGCAGGGTTTTTGTTTCCAAGAACCATGATGCCAATAAGGACGCTGACCAAAAGAATTACCAGCAAGCCCAACAAAAGCCATAAAGGAGACAAACCAACGGTAAGGGCTAAAATCGTGAAGCTGATAATCATGATGGTTGCAAAAGCTGAGTCAACCGTAATTTGCATCAGTATTGCTGCGGAGGTTGCTTTACCAGGTGCAATACCTCGTCTGCGTGCATCGTCTACCACCAAAGTGGTTCCCGCAAGGTTTAGGCTCGGAAAAACAGTGTTAAGAAAAAAGGTGCCGAATACAAGCGGAAGAGTATGCTTGGGATGCATGGTTTCTCCGACCGCCTGGAAAGAATATTTGTAGGCAAAGCTTTGGGAAAAGTATTTGCAAAGCTGAGTAAAGATTGCAATAACGAGAGGGATCATGGCACCTTGTGCCATGGTGGCTGCCAATTCATTTAACTGGTCACCGCGAAGAAAGACGAATGCCAGAACAATGATAATTACTAAGCCGGCAAAAAGATTTCGGAAGTTGAATTTCACCGTATAAGAAACCTATCTGCGTAAGTTGCAATAACCTAAATAGTATATCAAATTCCATCTTATTGGGGCAGCGTATCGGTGTTGGCAAAAATGCCGCTCCTTTTGTGTGTATGACCGCTTGCGGGCGAAACAAAGTTGTAACACGTTTAACCGCGCCAACCCGTAATTCCGTGTATAGGGCGGTGTTATAATGAATGAGTTTTATCACAAGACGAACATAGAAGGAGAGAACATGGCACGCCCGATGACTATGGCCGAGAAAATTCTTGCCGCGCATGCAGGACTCGAAGAAGTAGTTCCCGGTCAACTAATCGAGTGCGATCTTGATCTTGTCTTGTCGAACGATGTTACGGCACCTATTGCAATCAAAGAATTCAAAAAGGTTGGCGTTGACAAAGTATTTGACCCCACCAAGATTGCGCTTGTTCCTGATCATTATGTCCCCAATAAGGACATTCAAAGTGCTGAGCAGGCAAAAATGACGCGTGAGTTTGCGCGTGAGCAAGGCATTACGCATTTTTATGAAGTTGGATGCATGGGTGTTGAGCATGCACTCCTACCAGAACAGGGCGTAGTTGGTGCGGGCGACCTAATTATTGGTGCCGATAGTCATACCTGCACTTATGGCGCATTGGGAGCTTTTGCTACCGGTGTTGGTTCTACCGATGCTGCTATTGGTTATGCAACTGGTAAAGCTTGGTTTAAGGTTCCTGAGTCAATCTTGTTTAATGTTGAAGGACAGCTTCAGCCTGGCGTTACTGGCAAAGACATTATTTTGCATATCATTGGTATGATTGGCGTTGACGGTGCTCTTTATCAGGCTATGGAATTCCGTGGAAGCGCTATTGAGAGCCTAACCATGGATGAACGTCTCTCCATTTCAAATATGGCAATCGAGGCAGGCGGCAAAGCAGGTCTTATTGCCGTTGATGAGGTTACTCGCGCCTATATGGATGGCCGTACCGAGCGTCCCTATAAGGAATATCATTCCGATCCCGATGCGGTTTATGCAAAGGTATACAACATCAATGCAGCTGACATTGTTCCTACGGTTGCATTCCCTCATCTTCCTTCCAATACTCGTCCAGCAGCAGAAGCGCGTGATATTACCATCGATCAGTCTGTTATTGGCTCTTGTACGAATGGTCGTATTGAAGATATGCGTCAAGCGGCTGCGGTTTTGAAGGGTCATAAAGTCAATCCTAACGTTCGTTGCATTATTATTCCTGCGACTCAGCAGGTATATCGTCAATGCATCGAAGAAGGTTTGATGGATATTTTCTTGGATGCAAATTGCGCAGTTTCTACTCCTACCTGCGGTCCTTGCTTGGGCGGCTATATGGGTATTTTGGCAGCTGGAGAACGTTCTATTGCTACCACAAACCGCAATTTTGTAGGCCGCATGGGTGATCCCACGAGTGAAGTTTATCTGTCTTCACCTGCAGTTGCGGCAGCAAGTGCCGTACTTGGTCACATTGGTCTTCCTGAAGATTTAGATTAGGAGAAGCACATGCAGTTTAAAGGAACCGTTCATCGCTATGGTCGCGATGTTGACACTGATGTAATTATTCCTGCTCGTTATCTGACTACTTCTGAGCCTTCTGAACTTGCCAAGCATTGCATGGAAGACTTGGATGCAGACTTTGTAAATAAGGTGCAGCAGGGCGATATTATTGTTGCTGATGAAAACTTCGGATGTGGCTCTTCTCGTGAACATGCTCCTATTGCCATTAAGGCATCCGGTGTTGATGTAGTAATCGCAAAAAGCTTTGCTCGTATTTTTTATCGCAACTCCATTAATACTGGTCTTGCTATTTTGGAATGCCCTGAAGCGGTGGATGCAATCTCTGATGGCGATGTTGTTTCGGTTGATACCGATACAGGCACCATCAAGAATGAAACCACGGGAGCAGAATTTACTGCTCAGCCGTTCCCTCCTTTTATTGCCGATATTATTGAGCAGGGCGGTTTGCTGAATCGCACTCGAAAGGTTCTTGGTCTCGCATAAACCTTTGAACTTGATCCGATCCTGATGCTGAGAGATTGAAAAGCTTGAGTGACCTAGGAGATTTTGTATGGCACAAACCTATAAAATTTGCACCTTACCTGGAGACGGTATTGGACCTGAGATTATTGCTGAAGGAGTTAAGGTACTCAACGCAATAGGGGAAAAATATGAGGCTACCTTTGAGTGCACTGATGCGTTAATTGGTGGCTGTGCTATTGATGAGTGCGGTACCGCCCTTCCTGATGCTACTCTTGAAGTAGCAAACGCATCCGATGCGGTTTTGTTAGCTGCAGTTGGTGGACCGAAATGGGATACCACCGATCCAGAAAAGCCTCGTCCTGAACAGGGTCTCCTTGGTATTCGCAAGGCTCTTGGTCTCTATACTAACCTTCGCCCCGTTCAGATTTTTGCAGCCCTTTCGCAGGCTTCTACCTTAAAGCCAGAAGTGATTGATGGCGTTGACATGATGATCGTGCGCGAGCTTACAGGCGGCTTATATTTTGGCAAGCGTGAGCGTTTCTATGACGAAGAGGGCGCAGGCACGAACGGCGCGAAAGGGCAGCGTGCCTACGACACGCTCGAGTATCGCGAGTATGAGATCGAACGCATTGCACGTCAGGCATTTGAGGCTGCACGCAAGCGTCGTAACAAGGTAACCAGCGTAGATAAGGCCAATGTTTTAGAAACGAGCCGTATGTGGCGCGAGATTGTTCATCGCATTGGTGAGACAGAATATCCTGATGTCGAGCTTGAAGACATGCTGGTAGATAATACGGCAATGCAGCTTATTAATCGTCCTGCTGATTTTGACGTGGTAGTTACCGAGAATATGTTTGGCGATATTCTCTCCGATGAAGCTGCGCAGATCACCGGTTCGCTGGGCATGCTTGCAAGCGCTTCTTTGGGCGATGGCGTTGCGCTGTATGAGCCAAGTCATGGTAGTGCTCCTGATATTGCAGGTAAGGGTATTGCAAATCCGTTGGCTCAAATTCTTTCTGTTGGCATGATGCTTCGCTACAGCTTTAATATGGGCCAAGCAGCTGATGACATTGAACGTGCCATTACTGAGGTGCTTGATGAAGGATGGCGTACGGGCGATATTGCCGATGAAACAACCCCATCCGATAAGATTGTGGGTACCACAAAGATGGGTGATTTAGTAGTTGC
>UMJO01053895.1_pt1 | contig 10511 bp, 10 predicted proteins | sample 1966081 | NCBI WGS metagenome assembly UMJO01 (sample SAMEA4836152, study PRJEB28245) | human gut metagenome | biome: gut microbiome; material: fecal sample | place: Denmark | collected 2008 | reverse complement strand
GAGGAGGTTTCAAAGAATGTCAGAAATGAGCTTTGAACAAATGCTGGAAGAATCTTTTAAAACTATAAGAAATGGAGAAGTGGTAGAAGGTACCGTTATTGATGTTAAACCTGACGAGATTTTCTTAAATATTGGATACAAATCAGACGGAATTATTACTAGAAACGAGTACACAAATGAGCCGAACGTAGATCTTACTACTGTTGTAAAGGTTGGCGACAAGATGGAAGCCAAGGTAGTTAAGCTTAACGATGGCGAGGGCCAGGTTATCCTTTCTTACAAGCGCCTTCAGGCAGAGAAGGGCAGCAAGCGTCTTGAGGAGGCTTTTGAGAACCAGGAAGTATTAAAGGCAAAAGTTACACAGGTATTAGCCGGTGGTGTATGTGTCAGTGTTGATGAGACAAGAGTATTCATCCCTGCAAGCCTTGTATCAGATACTTATGAGAAGGATCTCAACAAGTTCAAGGATCAGGAGATTGAGTTTATCATCACAGAGTTCGATCCAAGAAAGAGACGTATTATCGGAAACAGAAAGGTATTACTCGTTGAGCAGAAGGCTAAACAGCAGGAAGAGCTTCTTGCAAATCTTCATGTTGGCGATGTAATCGAAGGAACAGTTAAGAATGTTACAGATTTCGGTGCATTCATCGATCTTGGCGGAGTAGACGGATTACTTCATATCTCAGAGATGTCTTGGGGCAGAGTAGAGAACCCTAAGAAGGTATTCACTGTTGGACAGACTGTAAGAGTATTTGTTAAGAACATCAATGGTTCTAAGATTGCTCTTTCAATGAAGTTTGATGATGAGAATCCATGGAATGGTGCAACAGAGAAATTTGCTCCTGGCAATATCGTAAAGGGCAAAGTAGCCAGAATGACAGATTTTGGTGCATTCATCGAGCTTGCGCCTGGTGTTGACGCACTTCTTCATGTTTCACAGATTTCAAAGGATCATGTTGAGAAGCCATCAGATGTTCTCAAGATTGGTCAGGAGGTTGAGGCTAAGGTTGTTGAGTTCAATGAGGACGATAAGAAAATCAGCTTAAGCATGAAGGCTCTTCTTGATTCAGAGGATGATGGAGCAGATGTTGCAGATGTAAATATTGACGAGGTTGCTTCTGATAACGAGTAGTTTTTGATTTTAAAGCTGTCATATATAATTATATGACAGCTTTTATTTGTATCGAGTGGCACATATTGGAGAATTTCAGGAAGCCATGATATCTTATCAGAGATTAAACAGATGGTCTGTTATGTGTTTTACATATGACAGTACCATCTGTTTTGAATTTATAAAATCGTCAGTCAGCAGGAAATAGCTGTACTTATCCTTTATATCGAATCGAAACTCGGGCTTCATGAAGTCAGAGTACTGTCTGATGAAGGTACCGGTTTTGCGCACATAGCAGTTGTACGCTTTGCATTTTTCGCGGTATTCGTGGTCGACATATGCTGCGACACTCTTGTGTATGGCCATGTCCTCCTTTGGCAGATAGTAGTAGTTTTTGTAATCGCTGTAGAAATGGCGCATTTCCCCCTCGAATATCTCTGCACGCACGTAGCTTTTTGTAGTGCCGATGGTCAGATAGATATCATTGTCATGGAAGCTTACAGATTTTGGAACGGAGAATTTATTTTCAAATGATATGATAAGCTCATTCATCAGACTGCCGTCGTAAGCTGTATATGGGTTTACGGATACACCGGTGATATCTGCAATGTCATGTATGCATTCTTTATACGAAAGTATACTAAGGAGCTTTGTCATGCCAAGGACATCCTCGTAGTTGTGTGTCAAAAGCAGGGATAGCTTTTCGTTGTCCTTTTGGGCAAGATATTCATAATAAACGTTTATGAGCTCGCCACCGGAATATTTATCCTCCCTATCTATACCAAGAAATGCTTCGATGCTTTTTTGCTTGTAGTTTTCGAGGCACAAAAGAGGCTTTATCGGGGAAAGCTCCTTAAAGATATCGAGTATCTGCACATTACAGAAGGGGTCATCCTGCTTATATTTCTTGTATTTATTCTTTAAAAATGGTATATCAAAACCGACACCATTGAAGGATATGATAGTGCTGCAACCGGACAGACTTCCTGCGAAGGCTTCAATTACAGCTGCTTCGTCATCGACAGATTCGGCAAAATACTGGTCTATTACAATACGATTTTTAATGCGCCTTGCACAGCCTATCATGTAGACAATCGCTTTCACCGGTGAAAAGCCTGTTGTCTCAATATCAAAGAACATTGTGTTTTCTTTAAATATGCTGTCTGAAAAATTATCGGTTTTTATGTAAATTTCTTCATTGTGAAATATTTTCATTTTTGATTCCTGCCTTGAATATCATTTGTATAAACATTATAACATAAAGTATTAAAAAAAGTACATAATATACTATTTAACTAAAAATCATAAGTGGTATAATAGGAACAGTAATGTGCAATAGCATTTCCACGTTATTAATCTAAAAGAAAGAGGGGCACAAAAATGGGTCATAAAACGTTTATTGGCGGTGTTCATCCATATGATGGCAAAGAGCTGTCTAAGGATTCACCAATTAAAGAAGTTTTGCCCAAGGGCGACATGGTATATCCGGTTTCGCAGCATATCGGCGCACCGGCTAAGCCTGTTGTTGCCGTAGGTGACACTGTGTTGAAGGGACAGATGATAGCAGAGGCCGGTGGCTTTGTTTCATCACCTATCTATTCATCAGTGTCAGGAAAAGTTAAGGCTATTGAGAAGCGACGTGTGGCGGTCGGCGATATGGTTGACAGTATTGTTATCGAAAATGATGGCATGTTTACTGAGACAACATATGAGAGCGTCGAGGATGTCACTGCGCTTTCAAAGGAAGAAATCATCGAGAAGGTCAAGAATGCGGGAGTTGTCGGCATGGGCGGTGCCGGTTTCCCTACACATGTAAAGCTTTCTCCAAAGGAGCCGGACAAGATTGAGTATATTATCGCAAACTGCGCTGAGTGTGAGCCTTACCTCACATCTGACTACAGACGTATGCTTGAGAATCCTGAGGAATTAATTGGCGGCATGAAGATCATACTTCAGCTTTTTGACAATGCAAAGGGTATCCTTGGTATAGAGGATAATAAGCCTGACTGTATCGAAAAGCTCACAGAGCTCACGAAGGATGAGCCACGTATTGAGGTTTGTCCGCTTATGACAAAGTACCCACAGGGTGGTGAGAGACAGCTCATCTATGCTACAACAGGCAGAGCCATCAATTCTAAGATGCTCCCTGCTGATGCAGGCTGTATCGTTGATAATGTAGAGACAATCATTGCTGTCTACAATGCTGTAAAGAATGGACAGCCAGTCCTTAAGCGTATTTCAACAGTTACAGGAGATGCTGTGAAGAATCCTTCCAATATTTTATATAGCATCGGTACCTCATATCAGGAGCTGGTTGATGCTGCAGGTGGCTTTAAGAGCCAGCCGGAGAAGATTATATCAGGCGGTCCTATGATGGGATTTGCCATGTTTAGTCTTGATATCCCTACTACAAAGACCTCTTCATCAATACTGTGCTTCACACATGATGAGGTGGCAGCATTTGAGCCACAGGCCTGCATTAACTGCGGTCGTTGCGTGGAGGCATGTCCTGAGCAGCTCATTCCAAGCCGTCTTGCGAAGTTTGGTTTGCGTGGACAGATGGATGAGTTTGAGAAGTGGCACGGACTTGAGTGTATTGAGTGTGGAAGCTGTACATTTGCATGTCCGTCAAGGAGACAGGTGGCTCAGCCTATTAAGACAATGAAGAAGCTTGTTCTCGCTGAAAAGAGAAAACAGGCCAGCAAAAAATAAAGAAAGAGGTGGATTAAAGTGAGTGATTTATATCATGTTTCATCATCACCACATGTACGTGCCAAGGATTCCACTGACAGAATAATGCTTTATGTCATTATAGCATTACTCCCGGCAAGTCTTTTTGGTATTTACAATTTTGGATTTAGAGCACTTTTTATCATTCTGCTTACCATCGCATCGTGTGTGGCATCAGAATGGGTGTTTGACTACATAGTTAAGAAAAAGAGCACAATTACCGACCTTAGTGCGGTTGTTACAGGACTGCTTTTAGCACTAAACCTTCCGGTTTCACTTCCATGGTGGGAGGCTGTACTCGGTGGAGTATTTGCAATCATCATTGTCAAGTGTATTTTCGGAGGACTCGGACAGAACTTTATGAACCCGGCACTTGGTGGAAGATGCTTCCTTCTCATCGCATTTGCGGCTGATATGACTAATTTCAATGTCACAAGAAACGGTGTGGATGTATACTCAGGAGCAACACCACTTGCGCTCATCAAAAATGAGGGACTTTCAAGTGTCAATGTAAGGGATATGCTTATAGGAAATACTGCAGGAACTATTGGTGAGACATCAGTTATAGCTATTTTAATAGGTGCTATCATCATGATTTTACTTGGAGTCATTGATTTAAAGATTCCTGCATCTTACATTATTACATTTGCCGTTTTCATGTTCCTTTTCGGAGCACAGCAATTTGATATCAACTATGTTGTTGCAGAGCTCTGCGGTGGTGGACTGATGCTCGGTGCATTTTTCATGGCGACCGATTATGTCACAAGCCCGATTACGCCGATGGGCAAGATAATATTCGGTATCTGCTGTGGTATATTGACAGGAGTATTCCGTTGCTTCGGTGCCAATGCAGAGGGAGTTTCCTTTGCTATCATCTTAAGCAACTGCCTTGTTCCTATTATTGAGAAGGTTTCTATCCCAAGAGCCTTTGGTATGGTAAAGGAGGCAAAGAAGAATGAATAAACGTATTGTACATGACGCTTTGATTTTAACTGCCTTTACTCTGGTGCTTGGTTTTATTCTTGCCCTGGTTCAGGGAATCACGGCAGAGCCTATCGACAAGGCCAATAAAGCAGCAGCACAGAAAGCATATCAGGCAGTATTTTCGGATGCAAAATCATTTGAAAAATATGATTATGATGCCGATGAAGCTGATAAGCTTGTATCTGATGCGGGCTACAAGGATACAATCGATGATATTGAGACTGCCCTTGATTCAAACAAGGAGACATTAGGCTATGTCATCACAGTTACAGCCAAGGATGGTAGCCAGGGAAGTATCACATTCTCTGTAGGTATCAAGAATGATGGTACTGTAAACGGCTACTCGATCACAAGCATCAGTGAGACTCCGGGACTTGGAATGAAGGCCGAGGAGGCTGATTTCTACAAGCAGTTTGAGAACAAGAAAGTAGACAAGTTCGACGTTGTAAAGGCCACACCTTCAAAGGATGATGAGATTGAGGCCATCACAGGCTCAACAATCACATCAAAGGCTATGGCCAACGGCTGCAACGCAGCTATTACTTACTTCCAGAATAAATTACAGGGAGGTGCCAACTAATGAACAAATATGTAGAGCGTTTATATAATGGTATCATTAAGGAAAATCCTACCTTTGTACTTATGCTTGGTATGTGTCCTACACTGGCTGTTACATCCAGTGCCATAAACGGACTTGGAATGGGACTTTCCACCACGGTGGTACTTATATGTTCAAACCTTTTGATTTCACTTTTCAGAAAAGTGATTCCTAACGGAGTGCGTATGCCGGCATATATCGTCATAGTTGCATCTCTTGTTACAGTAGTACAGTTTTTAATGCAGGCTTATCTGCCTAGCCTTTCAGCAGCACTTGGTGTATACATCCCACTTATCGTGGTTAACTGTATTATCCTCGGACGTGCCGAGAGCTATGCTTCAAAGAATCCGCCTGTAGAGTCTATCTTTGATGGAATGGGAATGGGACTTGGATTTACCATGGGTCTTACAATCATCGGACTTATCCGTGAAATCTTAGGTGCAGGAACATTCTTCAACATCAAGATTATCGGTGACTGGTTTACACCAATCACAATCTTTATCATGGCACCGGGAGCCTTCCTCGTACTTGGTTTCCTTGTTGCAGGCATGAATATCATCCGTAAAAAGATGGAAGCAAAGGGTACACCTCTTGCAGAGCCGGCAGGCTGCCTTTCAGGAGATTGTGCACATTGTGGAGCATCATGTCCATCAGCAAAAGCAGCACAGGCCGCTGTTGCGCCTAACACTGCAGAAGGAGGGGATAAATAATGGGTACATTAGGTCATTTACTGCTCATTGCAGTAGCATATGCAATAGTTAACAACGTAGTACTTAGCCAGTTCCTTGGTATCTGTCCTTTCCTCGGCGTATCAAAGAACACAAAAACTGCTGCAGGAATGGGTGGTGCGGTAATTTTCGTTATCACAATCGCCACATTCGTTACACAGCTTATTTACAATTTTATACTGTATCCGCTTAATCTGTCATATTTGCAGACTATCGTGTTCATTCTTGTAATTGCAGCACTTGTTCAGTTTGTAGAGATGTTCTTAAAGAAACAGATGCCTCCTCTATACAAGGCACTCGGTGTGTATCTGCCTCTTATCACAACAAACTGTGCCGTACTCGGTGTAGCACTTAACAGTGTAACAAAGGGCTACAATATCTTAGAGAGTGTAGTTTACGGCTTTGCCACAGCTTTTGGTTTCTTTATTGCCATCGTGCTTATGGCAGGTGTTCGTGAGAAGATTGAGTATAATGATATTCCAAAGCCTTTCCAGGGAACAGCCATCGTGCTTCTTACAGCATGTCTTATGGCTATCGCCTTTATGGGATTCTCAGGAATGGTTTCTGTATAGGATTGGAGGAAAAGTGATATGAATGTTACTGCGATTATTATTGCAGCTTTAGTTGTTGGAGCTGTCGGTATAATTCTTGGATTTTTCCTCGGTATTTCAGGAGAAAAATTCAAAGTAGAGGTTGACCCGAGAGAGGAAGCAATACTTGAGGTGCTTCCGGGCAACAACTGTGGTGGCTGTGGATATGCCGGATGCTCCGGACTTGCTGCTGCCATCGCAAAGGGAGAGGCACCGGTAGGACAGTGTCCTGTTGGTGGAGACCCTGTTGCGGCAAAGGTCAGCGAGATTATGGGTGTAAAGGTTGAGGCCGGAGTAAAGAAAGTCGCATTTGTTAAGTGCGCCGGCACCTGTGATAAAGCAAATACAGACTATGACTACACAGGAGTAGAGGATTGTGTTGCTATGTCATTTGTACCGGGCGGCGGACCTAAGTCATGTAATTATGGCTGTCTCGGCTATGGAAGCTGTGTGAAGGCATGTCCTTTTGATTCAATCCATGTGGTTGACGGAGTGGCATGTGTCAATCCGCTTACATGCAAGGCCTGCGGCAAGTGTGTAGAGGCTTGTCCAAAGCACCTCATCGAGCTTATTCCATATGACACAAAGCACGTTGTAAAGTGCAGCTCAAAGGACAAGGGCAAGGATGTCATGAAAGCATGCTCGGTGGGCTGTATCGGCTGTCATCTGTGCGAGAAGAACTGTCCGTCAGATGCTGTCCATGTAGTAGACAATGTAGCTTATATTGATCAGGAGAAATGTACAGGCTGCGGAATCTGCGCAGAGAAGTGTCCAAAGAAGATTATTTTATAATGCATAAAAGCTGTCACATATCATTATGATGTGTGGCAGCTTTTTTATAAGCTTGCAGCTATTCTTTGCTTACGTTATATTCATCTGATGTCGTGATAATACTATAATCATCTGTCACAAATATTGCCTCAACACCGGAAAGGGAATTGATAAGCTCCTTTGCTTTATCAATGCCAAGAGCAAAGCATGTGGTGCTTAAGGCATCTCCGTCGCAGGAGGAGTCGCTTATGATGGTGACAGAGTATAGATTATTTTTGACAGGATAGCCGGTTGTGGTGTCCAGTATATGGTGATATAGCTTGCCGTCTACTCTGTAGTACCGCTCGTAGATACCTGAGGTGACGACGGATTTGTCCTTGATTTTGACGGTACATATTGGCTCACCGCTCTCGTCGAAGGGCTTTTGTATGCCGACTGTATAATCATTTCCGTCGGATTTTTCACCGACAGTGAGGACATTGCCACCCAGGTTTATGATGCCTGAGGTAATTTTTTTGGACTGTAAATAAGCCTTCATCTTATCAGCGATAAAGCCCTTTGCGATTCCACCAAGGTCAAGCTTTGCTTTTGAATCGGTTAGCATCACATCGTTTCCGTTAATCTGTATATTGCGGTAATTTACATGTGACAGCTCGCTTTGTATCTGCGCATCAGACGGAACGACTGATGCATCCACCTCATTATCTTTAGAGTCGGTATTTTCAGCTATTTCGGAAAAATTCCACAAATCAGACAGCTTTCCTATAGTGATATCAAACCTGCCGTCACTTGTGTCGCCGTATTCGATGCCTTTTTTGATAAGCTCAAGCGTATCATTGCTTACGGTGACATATTCTTTGCCGGCAGCGTCATTTATTTTGCTCACCTCTGAGTAACTAACTGTGTTTGACAGCATATCCTCATATTTCTTTGCCATATCAAAGCAGTCGTCTATGTATTTCTCGTCGGTAGTGCCATAAAGCGTAATCTGTATTATCGTGTCAAAGTAGAAGCCCTGTTTTGAAACCTTCTGCTGAGCCTTGGGCTTTAATTCACATGCAGACAGGCTTCCTGTTATTGTGGCAAGCGCCAAAAGGACAGGGACAAGGTGTTTTAGTTTATTTTTCATAATGCATCCTTTATTAATTTCCTAGTTGTAAATTATTTATAGTTAAAGCTTAAAATATAACTTTGCGTCCGGGCTTTATGAAATTTAAAACCGAAAGCAACAGAAATATAATAACACAGAATAAAAAAATGAGACAGTAGTAAAAATGATTTTGTATTTTGCATGAATATATGGTAAAGTAGTAAATGTATGCGTAATGTAATTATGTATGCATTTAGACTTACAATAGGAAAGATGATAGAAATGAGTTTTTTAGACAATTATAAAAGAGTGGTAATAAAGATAGGCTCATCGACGCTGACACATGCAGAGACGGGAAGCCTCAATTTTTCAAAGATGGAGCGTCTGGTGCGCTCGATATGTGATTACAGAAACAGCGGAATGGATGTGTGCCTCGTAAGCTCCGGCGCTATCGCGGTTGGACGTGATGTGATAGGCATAAAGGAGCGCCCGAGCGATATTTCAATAAAGCAGGCATGCGCCGCAGTGGGACAGGGCAGGCTGATGATGACATATCAGAAGCTTTTTTCCGAGTATAATCAGAATTCCGGACAGGTGCTCATGACAAAGAATACCATAGTCAATCCTGTTTCCAGACGCAATGTTATGAATACATTTGAGGAGCTTTTTGATCTGAACGTGGTGCCTATTGTCAATGAAAATGATACGGTAAGCACATACGAGATGCAGTTTGGTGACAATGATACGCTGTCTGCTATTGTTACATCAATCACGAAGGCTGATCTGCTCATACTGCTATCTGATATAGACGGTCTGTATTCTGATGATCCTCATGACAATCCGGATGCAAAGCTTATCAGAGAGGTTGATACGCTTGACAGGAGAATACTTGGCATGGCAAAGTCATCAACCGGCAGCGATGTCGGAACCGGCGGCATGGCGACAAAGCTTACAGCGGCAAAGATTGCCACATATTCCGGTGCCGATATGATTATCGCAAACGGCGGCAATATGGGGATTTTATATGACATTATGAATGACAGATATACAGGAACACTTTTCCACAGGGCAAAGGATGCAGAGTTTGTGCTTGCGGATTATATACAAAGAGAGATGGCACCTACATCTACAGGCGGCCAGTAATCAGCTATAAATTTGAAATCAGGAGAGTGCTATGACACAGGAAAAAATACAGCGAATCAATGAGCTTTACAGAAAATCACAGGCAGAAGGTCTTTCAGAGGCAGAGAAAAAGGAGCAGGATCTTTTGCGCAAGGAGTATATAGCAAACGTGAAGAAGAATTTAAGAAACCAGCTCAACAATATCGATATGGTAAACGATGACGGTTCGGTTGAGAACCTCGGCGAGAAATATGGAAACAAAAAAAGAAATTCGTAGCAGGCTTAAAAAGCAAAGAGGCCTTCTGGGTGCTGATGAGTGCCACAACATGAGCCATGACATTTATAAAAGGCTCATAGCTTTAGAGCTCGACAGGGAATATGACAACATACTTTTGTATTCAGCTATCAGAAATGAAGTGAATATTGATGAGTATTTTACTTATTTAATAAACAAAGCAAAAAGAATATATTATCCGAGGGTTTCGGGCAATACAATGTCCTTTTACAGGGTAAGAAGCCTTGATGAGCTTAATTGTGGTTCATTTAATATTAAAGAGCCTGATATGACGAAGGAGTATACGCAGGCGGATGGCAGGGCGCTTATGATAGTGCCGGGGCTTGCATTTTCGGATACCGGTTACAGAATCGGTTACGGAAAGGGCTTTTATGACAGATATTTATCGTCTTTTACAAAAAGAGACACTGTTATGGCAGTTGGAGTGGGCTACGATTTCCAGTTACTTAGCAGCATGACGTTTGAAGATGAATATGACGTACCCTTAGATGG
>UMJO01002070.1_pt1 | contig 10559 bp, 9 predicted proteins | sample 1966081 | NCBI WGS metagenome assembly UMJO01 (sample SAMEA4836152, study PRJEB28245) | human gut metagenome | biome: gut microbiome; material: fecal sample | place: Denmark | collected 2008 | reverse complement strand
GTGCATAGAGGGGTGGGAAAGTATATAAAGGTCAGAAGATGGTAATGTAATAAATGGGAACTTAAAGGGGTTATACTCTGTTTTTCTCTTTCTTGTTACAAGTACATTATAACCTTGATTATTAAAATGTCAAATGCAATACTTGCAATTTTGTTTTGCTTTTATTATAATGATGCCCAGATAACTTAAAATAATTCAGCATATGCACAGAAAATGAAAGGGTTTTCGGTTTTGTAATGCCATACAAGGTTTATTTGCTTTATTTTATTTTTATTGTGCTCATTGACTAAAACTGACAGGAAGTGACTCGACATGGATGAATTAGACAGCAAAATCATCCAGCTTATGATGCGCAACGCCCGCATGCCGGTCAAGGAAATCGCCAAACAGGTCAACCTGACCAGTCCGGCGGTGTCCAGCCGTATCCACCGCATGGAGCAGGAGGGCATCATCGGAGGCTATACCGTGCGCCTGCACCACCCCGGCGAGAATAACCGAGTCCAGGCGTTGATTTCCATCCAGACGGCGGTATCGGAACGGGACCATTTCCTTAAAATGATCCAGGACGAACCGCAGATCCTGCAGTGCTACCGCGTGACCGGCAGCTATAACTTTATCGTCAAGGTCAGCTGCCCCGGCATTGATGCACTGGAACACCTGCTGACCCACCTGCAAAAGATGGGCAACACCAACACCCAGATCATTCTTGCCACACCGCTGGACCGCAGTCTGAGCCTGGAAGGGGACGTATAAATGGAATTGCATATTTGTAAACAATGCGGTCTGGTGGCTCCCAAGGGAACTACCGTCTGCCCGCGCTGCGGCCGTGCGCTGCCCCCCACCAAAGCAGAAGCCAGCCGCCCGCGCTATACCATCCATGTGGACCCGGATATGGTTCAATACTGGGATGATGAAGACGAGGATGAATTTCCGCTGAAAGAGGATCCCTTTTTCATGTGGTATGGGGGCGAGCAACAGGAAGAGATGGGCACTGGGCATTACCTTGCAACGCTGCTGTTGTTTGCCATCCCGGTGGTGGGCCTTATCATGATGATTTACTGGAGCCTTTGCGGCAGCAAATGGGAGGAACGCCAGAAGCTGGCCACTGCCTGCATGATCAAGCGGCTGGTGGGGGACCTGGTCATTCTGGCCCTGCTGATTGCGGCGCACAGTGTGATCGTTGGCCTTTCTTACATGCCCATCCTGCTTGGCGGCATGGGTTATTAAAAGGAGGGAAGCACAGTGAAAGCAAGCGTGATTATCCCCAATCTGAATGGTGCTGGCTGGCTGCGGGATTCCATCGAATCCATCTGGGCGCAGACTGAGCAGGACTTTGAGCTGATCGTGATCGATAACGGCTCCACCGATGAAAGCCTCGAAATTGCCCGCAGCTACTGCGGTAACTCCCGCTACCACCTGATCGAAAACAGCGAGAATACCGGTTTTTCCCATGCGGTCAACCAAGGCATCGCCATGGCCAAAGGCGAGTATATGGCCTTGTTCAATAACGATGCCTTTGCCGAACCGAACTGGTTGGAAGAGCTGCTGAAAACCGCTGAGAGCGACCCGAAGATTTTTGCGGTATCCAGCCTGATGCTGCGCTATTACGAGCCGGAACTGGCCGATGACGCCGGAGATTATGTGACGATTCTGGGCTTTGCCTGCAAGCGCGGCGACGGCCTGAAAGCCAGCCGCTACCAGAAGCCCTGCCGTATTTTTTCTGCCTGTGGCGGCGCAGCACTGTACAGAAAATCCATTTTGGATAAAATTGGCGTTTTTGACGAATTGTTTTTTGCCTACTATGAGGATGTTGACCTCAGCTGGCGCGCCAACAATTTTGGTTATAAAAACGTCTATTGCCCCACCGCAAAGTGCCGCCATATCTGCGGTGCCACCACCGGCGCGGTGCGGTATAACCCATTCAAAAGCATTCAGAGCGGCCGCAACAGCATTCTGCTGCCCTACAAAAACCAGCCGGTGGTCATGCTGGTTGTCAATTTTATCCCCATGCTGCTGGGCTATTTGTTGAAAGTTATCATGTTCCGTCACCGCGGCTTCGGCAATGATTATGCCAAGGGCTATGCGGAAGCCAAGATCGCCCTGCCCAAAATCAAAAAGCCCAAATTTTACTGGCGTAATCTGCCTAACTATTTATGGTGCGAGGGCAGCATGATCGTTGGGCTGTTCCGCTACCTGGTCTACCGCGTTCAGCGCGCGCTGAAAATTACCTGAAAGATAACGGAAGCAATAGAATAAAGGCAATACCGCATAATTCTAAGTGCCGATACGGCGAGCGAGGTGCGGCAACTGCTAGGCCAAAAGCGCAGATAATACTGGATGTCTTATCGAGCATTTTGGCAACGCAGATGCCGTGCCGCAGCCGTCGGAGCGGTGCTTAAGCCGTAAGGCGGGAATTGTGCGGTGTTGCCTAAAATAAAGCATGTGATTTCCCGCCCGACAAAGGTGGAAAAAGCACATGCTTTTTGTATTTGTGGAATCGTGTTATATCTAAATATGTCTATATTCTGTAGAGAAACGTAGGGATACACACGATGAGGCAAGGCCCGATGCGCGGGACGATGCAAGCATCGTCCCCTACAAATGCTTGCTGGGGTTTCGTGGATATTCGTTATTTTCTCCCGCGCTGCAATTCGATCCAGGCCAGGTCTCCGCGCTCCAGGCCGTGGATCAAAACCTCGGCAGTGGCAATGTTGGTGGCAACGGGGATGGCGCGGGTATCGCACAGGCGCAGCAGGGTAACGGCGTTCGGCTCATTGGGCCGGGCGTTGACGGGGTCGCGGAAAAACAGCAGCATATCAATTTCGCCGCAGGCAATCATGGAGGAAATCTGCTCGGCACCGCCGCGTGCACCGGGGTACAGGCAGCGAACCGGCAGCCCACAGGCATCGTGTACCACTTTGCCCGTCACGCCGGTGGCAACCAGTTCGTTCTGAGACAGAATACGCACATAGGCTGTGCAGAACTGGGCCAAAAGCTCTTTGCGGGAATCATGGGCAATCAATGCGATCCTCAAGGTGGGTGCCTCCTATAATTAGTTATTTATATAATATCATAGAATAGATTGCTGAAAAATGCAAGCCACCTTTGATTAAACCGCCCGCTAACCCCGAAAAAGCGTGCAGTGTTACCAAAAAACTTTATACGATTTTGGCAAAACCGCTTTGTGCGAATGTGCTATAATATGTACAATAAATACATAACCTGTAAGGCCCCAAAAGCGCCGCACAGGCAAAGGAGGAAAAACGCTATGAAAAAATCCGCACAGACCGTCATTCGGGAAGGCGCCTGCTATACTATCGCTGCCGCCAATGGCCGCGTGCTGGAAGTTGCCGATTTCAACACCGAGAACGGCGCATCCATCCGCCTGTGGAGCTATGAGGGTCAGCCCTGGCAGCAATGGATTTTTGAGGAAGCCGCCGAAGGCCAGTACCGCATCAAAAACCGCTTTACCGGCAAGGTGATGGACCTGGCCATGAGTGGTGTTGTGAACGGAACCTGGGTGCACCAGTGGGAGAAAACCACCGGCAAGGGCCAGCGGTGGGAGATTGTTCCCGCCGATGGCGGCAAGGCCAAGATCCGCAATGTGCTGGCTGATAAGGTCATTGACCTGGTAGGCATGCGGGTCGATAACGGTACCCAGGCCCAGATCTGGCAGGATGTGTTTGGCGAAAACCAGCTGTGGAGCATCCAGCCCGTGCCGGATAAGCTGCTGCAAAAGGATATGCCAAAGCCGGAACCCAAGAAAACGGCCCCCAAGTCCACCCGCACCCAGACCGGCACCGGCCGCGCCAAAAAGACCGGCGGCAAAGGCGGACGCCGCGCAGCCAAGTAAAGCAGAGAAAACCGAATAAATAAAATTGAAACAGCCCGCTCATCCGGCAACAAACGGATGGACGGGCTGTTGCGGTTACATTTTGAAAGCCAAACTTTACTGGCGGATCATGCGGTAGCCAACGCCGATGTGGGTCTGGATATAGCGGGGGTGGCTGGGGTCTTCCTCAATTTTTTTGCGCAGCGTTGCCATAAATACGCGCAGGGACGGCGTATCCGATGCGGCCGGGCTGCCCCAGACTTCGTTCAGCAGATAGTTGTGGGTCAGCACTTTGCCGGTGTTCTTGGCCAGCACGCAGATCAGCTTGTACTCAATGGGGGTCAGGTGAATCTCCGTTCCGCCGCGGTACACACAGCCTGCGGCATAGTCAATGCGCAGTTCTCCGTTCTCGTATATGCTGGCCTGGTCACCTGCGCGGGAAGTATCATACCGCACACGGCGCAGCGCCACGCGCAGCCGGGCCAAAAGCTCCTCTACGCTGAACGGCTTGGTCAGGTAATCATCTGCACCGGCATCCAGGGCGGATACTTTGTCGGTATCATCACTGCGGGCCGAAACCACCAGAATGGGCACGTTGCTCCACCCGCGAATCTTGCGGATCACATCAATACCGTCCATATCCGGCAGGCCAAGGTCCAGCAAAATTACATCCGGCCGTGCCGAAGCAGCTTCCAACAGGGCACCGGCTCCGTTCTGTACACGGTGGTACTGATAATTACGGGTTTCCAGTGTGGTGGAGATCAGCCGTGCAACAGCCGGGTCATCCTCCACCACAAGGATCAGCGGTTTATTCATACAGGGTCACCTCAGTTCGCGGGAGTGTAAAACGGAAGCAGGCACCGTGCGGTGCAGCGTTCTGTACATCGATCACACCGCCATGGGCGGCAACAATGGAACGGCACAAGGCCAGCCCAAGACCCAGCCCGCGGCGGCCATCGCTGCGGGTTTTGCCAAGGGTATAAAACATATCAAACAGCTTGTCCCGGCTTTCTTCCGGGATGCCGGGGCCGTCATCCGTTACGCAGATGCGGACAAATTTACCCTCCGGCGCGGCGAAAAGCTCGATGCGGGAATGTTCGGGGGTATATTTGATGGCGTTGTTGATGAGGTTCACCAGCACCTGCTCGATCAGCTGGGCGTCCATATCGGCCATCAGCAGGTCATCCGCCACGTTGGTCACAATGGTGTGGCGGGCGGCGTCATGGTCTAAATGAGCCAGTACATCGTCAAAAATGTCTTGAATCAGCTCCGGTTGAATGCGCAGGTTTACCTGGCCGTTCTCCATCCGGGTGATGGAAAGCAGATTTTCCACCAGATGGTTCAGCCAGTTGGCGTCCTCATAAATTGCGGCAGAAAGCTCCCGGCGCTTTTCCTCGGTCAGCAGGGGATTTTTCTCGGTCAAAATCAGCGCGTTGCCGGAAATGCTTGTCAGCGGGGTGCGCAGGTCATGGCTGATGCTGCGCAGCAGATTGGCGCGCAGCTGTTCCTGGCGGGCGGCTTCCTCAATTTCGCGCCGGGCTCGGTTGGAGGCTTCTTTCTCCAGCGCCAGGGAACACACATCCAGGATGGATAATGCCAGATTGTGCTCATAGGTGCTGAACTCATGCAGCTCCGGGCAACTGCGGTAATCCGTCTGGGCGGGAGGGGGCAGAATCAGGGTTCCCGGTGCAATGTGCTCCGGTGCGGGGGCAAAGCAGACCGGGCGCTCCAACAGCTTGCCCAGCTGGGTGGCCGTTATCCGCAGAATGGTGTCAGGGTCCTCGGCCCCCAACAGGCTGCGGCTGGCTTCCAGCAGCACCTGCGAAGCATAGGCTTTGCGCTCGCTTTGGGCGGCCTGTACCTTGATACGCCCCGTCAGCGAGGAGCAGAGCAGCGAAACGCAGAGCATGACCACTGCCGTTACCATGTCGTCTGACCGGATGCGGAACTGCATAAAAGGGTCAATGAACATATAGTTGACCAGCATCACCGAGAACAGCGAAGCCACAACGCCGTACACCAACCCCGATGTAAAGACGTTGATATACATGACGCCCAGGATATAGGTCAGGATATAGTTGGAAGAAACAAAATCCAGCCGGAAAAATACCCAGCTTGTCAGCGTACACAGCGCAAGGACCAATGCGGTCAGGGCGCAGTCCCGCAGCCAAAGCAGGGCAGGTTCGCGTTGCGGCATGGGTGCAGGCTCCTTTCCACTACAGGGCAGGGAATGCGGCAAGGCGGCCCAGCACTGTATTTATCCTATGGCAACACCGCACAATTCCCGCCTTGCGGCTTAAGCACCGCTCCGGCAGCTGCGGCACGGCATCTGCGTTGCCAAAATGCTCGATAAGACATCCAGTATTATCTGCGCTTTTGGCTTGGCATCTGCCGCACCTCGCTCGCCGTATCGGCACTTAGAATTATGCGGTATTGCCCTATTATAACATATTGCCGAACTCTTTGATACAAACGGAATAATCTTTATATAAATTTAATGTAGGCCTACCCGATCCACGGCAGCCCCGGCACTTTTTTGTACGCTGGGCGGGGCATTGGTTGAAATCAGGCCGCAAATCGGTTATACTATTTTGTAATAATTGGATTGTTCTGCCCTGCGGGCGGTATTGCCATATAAAAAGGAGTGTTTTTACAATGTCCCATACCGTTATGGTGACCGGTGCCGATGGCTTTATCGGCAGCCATCTGGCCGAAGAGCTGGTAAAAAGCGGCGAGAAAGTGCGTGCTTTCTGCCTGTATAACTCGTTTGGTTCTCTGGGCTGGATTGATACCCTGCCCCCGGAGATCCGCAATGAAATGGATATCTTTATGGGCGATGTACGTGACCCCAACGGCGTGCGTACTGCCATGCGCGGGCAGGAGCGCGTGTTCCATCTGGCTGCCCTGATTGCCATTCCGTTCAGCTACCACAGCCCGGACAGCTATGTGGATACCAACATCAAGGGCACCCTGAACGTGCTGAACGCCGCCCGCGAGCTGGGCACCCAGCGCGTGATGGTTACTTCCACTAGCGAAGTATACGGCACCGCCCAGTATGTGCCCATTGACGAGCACCACCCGTTCCAGGGCCAGAGCCCCTACTCTGCCACCAAGATCGGCGCGGACCGCCTGGCCGAAAGCTTTTACCGCAGCTTTGACCTGCCGGTTTCCATTGTGCGCCCCTTCAACACCTATGGCCCGCGCCAGAGCGGCCGCGCCATCATCCCCACCATCATCACCCAGCTGCTGGCCGGCCAGCAGGAAATCAAGCTGGGCAGCCTGACCCCCACCCGCGACTTTAACTATGTCAAGGACACCGCCCACGGCTTTATGGCCATTGCGGACTGCGATGCCGCCATTGGCCAGGAAATCAACATTGCCACCGGCGTGGAACATTCCATCGGCGATTTGGCCAATGAGCTGATTGCCCAGATCAACCCCAGCGCCAGGATCGTCTGCGAAGCCGAGCGCCTGCGCCCCGAAAAGAGCGAGGTCAACCGCCTGCTGGGCGATGCCACCAAGCTGCGCACCCTGACCGATTGGAAACCGCAGTATACCTTTGAACAGGGCCTTGCCGAAACCATTGAGTTCCTGCGCGGCAACCTGGACCAGTACAAGGTCGGCCAGTACATTCTGTAAGGGCGGTTGTAAGGAAGTTTTATGCCAATAAAATTACAAAAGCTGCCCGCCGCTGTGCGGTGGGGGCTGGCTGTGCTGTGCGCCGCCGTGTGCGGCGTACTGTGGGCTTATTACTGGCGGGTGTTCTTTGGGCTGGATAACCGTGTGTCCCCCCTGGTGGTTACACTGGGGTGTGCGGCCTTTCTGGAAGTATGTCTGCTGGCCGGGTATTGTGTGCGGCGGTTTGCAAAAGGATTTGCGGCAAAAGGGGCCGTGTGCATCTTTTTGTGCGGGCTGCTGTTTGCATTTGCCAACCCGCCGCTGCAAACGCCGGACGAAGCCGACCATTACCTGCGCACCTATGCCATCTCCACCGGGCACTTTGATTTTGATGCTTCCCGCACCTATCCGGACAATGTGGCCTACCTGCTGGAAGCGTTCCCCGGCGCATGGGTGAATGCGCATACCTCTGCCGGTGTGGGCACTGACCCCGATACCGGGGCGGAAAAAGCCTATAACACCGCGGGCTATGCCCTGAAGCAATACGGCAAGGACGGCGCAGTGCAGAGCATGGCGGACAGCTTTGCCCTGTACCTGGCGCACGATGTGCGGGATTCTGTGCCGGACCCGGTCAGCGAGCCGGTCAGCTTTCTGGTCATTCCATTCCTGCCGGGCGCGGTCGGTATGGCGCTGGCACGCCTGCTGGGCTTTGGCGCGCTGGGCTGCCTGTATGGCGGGCGCATCGTCAACCTGCTGGCCTACACGCTGTTGTGCGCGTTGGCGCTGGCCAAAGCGGAGCGTTACCGCCCGGCCTTTGCGGCCATTATGCTGCTGCCGATGTCGCTTTTTATGGGGGCATCACTGAGCTATGATGCAACCCTGCTGGGCTGCTATTACCTGATGCTTGCCCTGCTGACCCGCAGGGAGTGGAACACCCAAACGGCGGGCATTTACACCGCCGCCTGCATCTTTGCCAATATCGCTAAACCGTACCTGAACCTTTTGTGGGTGCTGCCTATCTTTTTGGTGGCAAAGCGGGAATGGCACGCCAAGGGACGCCGCCCGCTGTGGGCGCTGGGCAGCTTTGGCGGTGCTATGGCCGTTACCCTGCTGACGGAATGGTACGGAACGGCGTTCCGCTATAACTATCCCATGATTGAGCGCCAGGGCGGCAGCACGGTAAACGGCGGTGAACAGCTGGCCTTTGTGCTGCGCAACCCTCTGCGGACCATTGCTGCGTACTGGGGAACCCTGGGAGAGAATGATTTCTTTATTGGGCAGCTCGGCCTGTTCGGCTGGAAGGACCTGCCCATCAGCTTTTTGAACCTGACCGGCCTGCTGGTGCTGCTGTTGGCCGCCCTGCTGGCTGCTGCGCAGCCAAAACGCGCCGATGCGTTCCCCACCCGCCGCCGCGTGGGCGGGGTGGCGCTGCTGGCGCTGGTGTACGCCGCCGGTGCCATGGCAGCCATGTATATCACCTATACCCCGGTGGGCATGGTGCGCATTGTGGGGCTGCAGGCGCGGTATTTCCTCTGCGTCTGGCTGGCATTGCTGCCCGCCCTGGCCGTGCTGCTGCGCAAAACCATCCGCCCCGCCATCACGGAAGAAAAGGCCGAAGCGGTCATCACCCCGCTGTGCGCCTGCTATGCCGTTTTGGGCGCTGTGCTGCTCTTCCAGCACTACTTTGTGGGGCCGGTGTACGTCATATACGCGTAAGCTGGCTTACGCGTATATGAGAGAATAGTTAAAAATAATGGCGGTGTGCCCGTGGCACGATCAAATCTGCGGTTTTTCGCGGCTTTTGCGTGATAGTCTGCGAATATAGAATCAGCCTTTATATGCTACCTTGCCCCAATTTTCTAAGCCGCCCACCGGGCGGCGGTCCACCAACATTATTCTCTATTATTTATAAATTTCAATCCGGGAGGTGCTGTACCGTGCAGATTGTATTCGGCCTGCTGTTTTTGCTGTTCTTCTCCGCATGCTGTCTGTGTGTGGCGGCATGTACCCGGTTCGATGCCGCCCTGCTGCCGCTGCCCGCCTTGTGCGGGTCGGCCGTGGTGCTGTATCTGCTTTCCCTGCTGGGGCTTTTGCAGTTCGGCCATTTTATCATCATGGCGGTCTGGCTGGCCGGCGGGGTCTATTTTGGGGTGCGTGCCGGGTGGCGGGCTATCCGGCAGGCGCTGTTCAGCCCCGGCTTTTTGCTGTTTGTGGGCGGCAGCTGTTTTTTGTGGGTGCTGTTTGCTTTGCAGCAGCCCATGTTTACCCAGTGGGATGAATTTACCGCCTGGGGCCTTGCCCCCAAGATGGTGGCGGAGCGCGCTGCGCTGTATGTGGCGGATCCCATCAACCTGACGGCGAGCTTTACCTACCCGGCAACCAGCCTGGTTTCCTATCTCTTCCAGCGCGTACCGGGCCAGTTTTATGAATGGCAGTGCCTGGCCGGGCTGGATATTTTGTTCCTGGCCTGCATTGCCCCGGCGGCAGCCATGCCGCGCAAAAACTGGGCGGGTGCTGTGTTGGTGTTTGCTGCGGGCTTTCTTCTGCCGTTCTTTTTCAGCGTGGTTCCGGCAGGCACCCCATCCACCATGTACGCCAACGCCATGGCGGATACCCCCCTGGCGCTGCTGTTTGGCGGAACCCTGTGCCTGTATGCCGCGGCGGGCGGGCGCAAAACCGGATTTTTTGCCTGTGCCATGCCACTTGCCGTGCTGACCATGACCAAAGATATCGGTTTTGCCTATGCCTTGATCGTTACGTTCCTGATCGGGCTGGATCAGCTGTTCGGTACGCCGCACCCGGATACAAAGCCTGCCCGCATTTTCGGCGTATCGCTGGCAAAATGCAGCATTCTGGCGGCGGTGGTGCTGGCGGTGTTTATCAGCTGGAACCGCTATACCGCCGCCGTGACCCCAACCGAAACCACTGGGGCCAGCGTGGGCAGCGCGGGCCTGAGCTATGGTGCTGTGCTGACCGGCGGCATCAGGCAGCTGCTGGGCATTGGGCGCGAAGAACGCTTTGCCCAGATCATGCAGAGCATGGGCCAGGCATTTTTGTACCGCCGCGTCTGTTTGGTGGGCGCGCCCATCATGGCCGTCAGCTGCATTCT
>UMJO01035149.1_pt1 | contig 10562 bp, 10 predicted proteins | sample 1966081 | NCBI WGS metagenome assembly UMJO01 (sample SAMEA4836152, study PRJEB28245) | human gut metagenome | biome: gut microbiome; material: fecal sample | place: Denmark | collected 2008 | reverse complement strand
GGATACTCTCCATTTTTATGTTAATTAATTGGTTCCCATATTGCTTTTATTTTTGTGTTAATTGTAATGCGCATTCCTGGTATATTATCTCCATACCAAGACCATCCTGAAAGCTTATAACCAGCTCTTGTTGGTTGTGGCACATCAGATGCAAAAGATATATGGAATTTGTAAGGAAATTGAATTAAACAAGTAGTACTTCCATCAGAAAAATTTCCGCCATTAGCATCAATTGTTAATGTACATTTTTTATCAACGTTATTGTCTGCAAAATCTTGCGCCCAGAAATATACTCCCGCATCGTTCTGATAAATTCCCACTCCGATATAAAAAGATGCTTTTGTTAATATTGCAGTTCTATGTCCTGGACTATTCATCCACCCCTCAACTACATCTTGGGGTGTCGCATATCCCATCGCAATATTCTCACCTGTACTTCCTCCAGCTCCTGCTTCATATGTTGCTGTGCTGGAATCAGTTCCATTAGGTCTTGTATGAGAAAAAAGTGTGTTAAGTTCTTTTGCTCTTACCATAGCTGCCTGCTGGAGTTTTTCATGATACTGAAGAGGCGCAGAACCAACTTTTGCTCGTTCGATATTTACAAGTCTGATAACTTCCTGTGCCATCTGATTAATCTCTGCAGCATTTGGTCTATGTGTAGGTTCTGGTGTAGGTACTTCTGGTTCAGGAGTGACTGTTGGCTGTGGCTTTTCAGTTGGTTTTGGATTGTCCGGTTTTTCGGTAGGCTTTGGCGTAATAATAGGTGTGTAGCTGTTTACATATACTTCCACGCCATATTTATTATATGGGCCATAAGCCTTTGTTTTGCTGTAGTAACTGCGGACAGTATAATAATTATCATGCTTTGCAACAGGCTGTGTATCTGTATATTGATTGTCTGATACAGTTGCTATCTTAACCCATTTTCCGTTTTCTGATGTTTTGCGGTAAATAATATATTTATCAGCGCCGTTCCCTTTATTCCAGTCAATATTTACAACACCATTTTTTACAGCAACTGAAATACATGTAGCCGGTTTTGGATTAGTTTTAGCAAGTAATCCTTCGGAATTGTATTTGCCATATTTTTTGGTTTTCTTGCTATACGCTTTAACTGTATATACATACTTTTGACCAACCACAATTGGATTTTTACTGGAAGAGGTGTGAGTGTAACTGGATTTTTTATTATCCAGTGTTTTCACCTTAATCCACTTACCGCTTCCGGCTTTTTTGTAGTATACGATGTAATTCGTAGCTCCAGAAGTTTTTTTCCACTTGATATTAATTTTATTGTAATCAGTGGCTTTGATACTTGACAACTTAACCGTTCCTGGCTTGGCTGCCGCCTGCACTGAAATCTGCGCAATGCTGAAGGAGAGCAGGAGCGCGGCGAAAATTGCAAGTATCTGGTAAAAATATTTCTTGATATTTGTTTCTTTCACATATAACTACCTCCATTTTTTATTTTTTCTTTGTATATATTTTACTGTATACAAGAGTATTTTGCAAATTTTTTATGATATGTTGTAATATCATTATTTTCCGCAAAAATTTTTACCGTCAACATTAATATGCTGAAAAACTAAGCTGATGATATATTTTTTTCGGATTTATTACACATATTGCATAAGACATAGTGGCTGATTGATTTTTTCGTGTTATACTATAAAAATAGGAGGTGCGCCATGAATAAATATATTGAATTGCTTATGCGATATTTAGTTCTTGAATGTGCTTGCGTGACGAGCAGAACCGGAAAAAATGGTGGAATTTATGAATATGTACAGTGCGAATTTGCTTATAATTCATGTCGATTGGAAGGCGGTGAATTATCAAAGAAAAATGTATGCAATATGTATGAACATGGAATTATTTATGCAGATGAGCAAGAACAAATCTTCAGAGCCGAAGATATAATTGCAGTTGATGGGCATTTTGCAGCATTAAAATATGCAATTAGCAATTGTATGGGATACCATATAGGAATATCGCAGCAAGACATAAAAGAAATACATAGATTGTTATATTGTGGATGCAATATGCAGATAGGCCATGATTTTTCTGAATTAACATCTAAAGTTCCCTGCAATCTGAAAGACATTTCAGATTATCATGCAGAATGGTTAAAACAAGGCAGGGATTCCAAAGTAGCAAGAATTATTACTTTTATCCAATGTCTGAATGCCAATATTGTACCATTCATCATCCATGAAGAAAATAAGACGGAATACGAAAGCAGTTGTAAAAAAATAACAAGCATGGAGGCTTTCTTCGAAAAAGAGCAGCTACGTTTTTATGAGGAAACAAAACCAATGATTATAGACCTTATATGACATATACGACAATTATCTGTAAAAAACTCAATAATAAGCTACCGTTCAACTTACACCATATAATTAACCGTTCTGAAAATTCAGACGGTTTTTATTTTTACAAAAAGTATATTTTTAATTGTATATTTTTAATATTTATGTTAAAATATTAAAAATATACAATATTTATAATATTCATTATAATCAAATATTTTCTAAGTAAATTGATTTTTGTTCCCATATTAATCTATTTTTCAGGTATCTTTTTATACCTCATAACCCCAAAATCCTAATAAACAAATTATCAAATTTTTACAATCCCCAATTATCCGAGAGTTCCATCATCAGCCACTTATCTGGGAGGTGCCAAATGAACTACAAATTTACAACACCTATTGAAATGCCACGCAGCACACATTATGGAAACAATTACTGGATATTTGAGAGCAGAAAGCTTCATCGGCGTGTAACTGCCTATTCTAATCTTGAATATGAAAACCTTCTTACACTGGAAATGAATCCAGAGGTTGTATATTATTGCGAACAGCCATGTTCTACTACGGTATTTGTTAGTGGAAAAGAGCATAAGACAATTTTTGACGTATACATTGTATACAAAAATGGAAGAGAAGAATTTCAGGAAGTAAAATATCAACAGGAACTGGATTCTGACTCTCCAAAAGGAAAACGTAGTCAAGAACAGATAGAAATTCAGAAAATGTGGTGCCTCCAGAATGATTTTCCATATGTTTTACGTACAGATAAAGATATTGAAAAGGGTCAATATTTCATCCGCAATTTATCAGTTTTGTCTGCCAAAGCCAGGAGATTTCATATTGAATCCAAAGAGGCCGATAAAGCTATCATCTCATATCTTTCAAAAATTGAAAGAACCACAATAGGGCTGCTATCTGAAAGTGGAAGATTTGAAATAAACAAAACGTTGGACTATCTGTCAGACCTTTATTACAGAGGAATTATTAAATTTGATGATATCTGTAACGATTGCCTCACCAACAAAACGGAGGTGATATTCTGTGGCATCTAAGAAATATAATATCTATGACCTTCGGATTATGCGTCAGCAATGGCAGGAATTTCCTGTAGAGGTGATTCCCGAAAATAGTCTGGATTTGTACAAAAAAAGGAAAGAAGCCGTGGATATGTACATTGATGGCTACAAATTGTCAGATATTGAATTAAAAACAGGCATTCTGCATAATCGATTGCCCTCTCTGATAAACAAATGTATTGGTATCTCGGAATCAGGAGTGACCGGATATAGTGCTTTGATTCCTAATATTCGTCGGCGAACATCCGGTGTAGGAAACTTTTCAAGATTGTTAAAAGAGCATCCTGAATTAGAGGAGTTTATAGACGGTAATTATTTTGGTAATAAAAAATATACATTAGAAAAAAATATGAATCTAACAACGCTTCATGAAAAATTTCTGTTAGAATGTCTGCGCATCGGTATCCAGCAACATGAATACCCATTTAATACTGAAAACCGTGGATATGTCTCACTTTGTAAATATATACAAAAGCTTAAATCTGAAAACATTAATAAACAGGCTAAACGTGAAAATGCAAATGCTATGCAAAAAATATACTCTACTGGTCTTGGAAAGAGACATGCCTATAATGCCCTTGCACCATTTAATACTGTACAGATAGACGGGCACATTATCGATATGATTTATAATATCGAAATAGTAAACAATGACGGCACAATAAATAAAACAATTGCTACACGTGCATGGCTTATTGCAGTTATTGACGTAGCAACCAGATGTATTCTTGGGTATTCTGTATCGCAGGAATTCACCTATAATCAGTATGATGTCATAGAAGCACTAAAAAATTCTATAACACCGCACCAAGAAATAAAGCTTAACATAAGGGGCCTCAAATATCCTCCGAATGGAGGGTATTATAGTCTGGCTTATCCTGAGTTGAAGTATGCTCTTTTTGATACGATTATGCTTGATAATGCGAAGTCACATTTAGCCGATAACACAATCAGGAAAATTGTAGATGATTTAAAATCTGCAATTAATTTTGGTTCTGTTGCGACTCCTGAAACACGCGGTATCATAGAACGTTTTTTTGGCAGTCTCGAAACGCGAGGTTTCCATAAGTTGCCATCCACAACAGGAAGTAACATCAATGATTTAAAAAGGAAAGAGCCAGAAGCTGCATCCATTAAATATGATATTACTTACGATGAAATTACAGAACTTTTGGAGATATTGATTGCTGAATATAACAATACACCCAACAGTGGCATTGATAATCTTTCCCCGCTTGAATGTATGCGAAAAAAAATATTTGAAGCTGGCATGACTCCAACCATGGCCGATGAAACTATGATATCTGTTGTGGAAAAACTAAATTTCCGAACAGATACCCGTAAAGTTGTAGGTGGAACTAAAGCAGGAAAACGCGCTTATATTAATTTCATGGGAACAGAATACCGCAGCAATAAGCTTGCCCTGACAGGGAACTATATCGGACAAACTATCACCATCATTTATAATCCCAAAGATATCTCTACAGTAGAGGCATATACTTCCGATGGGCTCTTTATTGATACTCTTGTTGCGAGAGGAGAATTTGGAACAAAATCGCATTCTGTCAAAACACGAAAAAATGCCACCAAGTTTGCCAGAGAACAGGGGAGAAAGAAACAGGACTACAATATGTCAATTACAACTTATGAAGAACACCTCAATGCCAAAGGAAAAAAGAGTAGGAGAGCAGCAACTCAGGCTGATATTGTCAGGCGAGAGCAAGGAAAGCCAACTTACTCTGAGTTACAAAAAGAACAGACCAAAAATAAGGAAAATTGTACTAAAGCTTCTTCAAAAAACGAAAAAGAATTTGCATATGAAGATATCAAAGACCTTACACCGTATGAATTATATAACCTGATGTTTGGGGATAAGAGGTAAAAGACATGGAAAATACAATATTAAACCAACAAAACGAAAAAGAATTTGCAGATGAGCTTTCCGGCATAACTTTACGCTATATATCTTCAGTAAGATTTGTCATCGCAACCAGAAGCATTCTGGAATTAGAACGAAAAGTTTATACATGGCTTAAGATAGGCATAACCGGAGCCTGTATATGGGGACGAGCAAGGATTGGCAAATCATATGCCGTCCAGTATATTGCCAAAAGTATCCAACAAAAATTCGGCGGGAATTTTCCGGTTATTATTTGGAATATTACAGACCACCCAGCTACTGAAAAGAACTTTTACGCTTCTCTTTTGATGGCAATGGGACTTTCATGCCCGAAACGTGATACTGCGCTATTTCTAAAAGAACGGGTGCTAAATGAACTCATTATAAGAGCTTCCGATACTCCATACCGAAAAGTTGTTATATTTATTGATGAAGCATGGAAATTAAACGAAGCTGACTTTTCATGGTTGATGGACTTATATAATAACCTAAAATGTAAAGACATTCATATTGTATCATTTTTGTTTGGAACCAGAGAACTAAAAAATCTGAAAAATGAGTTAAAGCTATGCGGAAAAGACCAGATTGTTGGCCGCTTTATGGTTTGCGAGGAACAGTTTTTTGGCATCCGTACGAAACAGGAGTTATCATTTTGTCTGACAGCATTTGACAAGCTTTATGTCAGAACACGAAACTTTATCGAAGCGGATAAAACAATACGGGAATTTTATTTTCCACATGCTGACGACAGAACTTTTTATTCCCTTGCAGATGAATACTGGGATGCTTTTCAGAATGTGCGCGCAAAATATAACATCCTTGCAGACGATATCCCAATGAAGTATTTTATCGACAGCTTTAATGTATGTTTAGATATGTATGGAATACTAAGTTTTGACCCTGTATATTTTCCTAGTGTAAGTGAATTGATGGCAAGTATCAAAATATCAGGATATGGAGAATCTGATGATGAATATGAACGTAAAAGGTGTAAATAAGCGCAAATTAAACAAACCCGGCATAGACACTTATGTTTCAGACACTTATGTTTCTTACTTAAGCCCATATACATGGCGAAAAGAATGGATAAGGCCATATGAATCCATGTTCAGTATATTGCGTAATTTTTGTAAAGTAAATGTCCTTAATGGGAGAAAGGCTTTAAGTCTGTTTGGGCTTCGCCAGACATATAATGTGCCCGTATTTTGTCCTGGATTAATGATGTTTTCTGATTCTACGATACATATCGACTGTTATCAAAAGTTATATGATAGTATACTTCCTGACTGGTATTTAGAACAGACTTTTCTCTTCCGTAACGGTGGAATAGAAGAGAAGGAATCTTTGCGAATTAATAAAAAAGTCTCATACTGTCCAGAATGCATGAAAGAAAATTATCATTCGCTGTTACATAATATCGCTGGTATAAAAATATGTCCATTTCACAAAACGACACTGATACAGACTGATTTGTTATATGAAATAGCAAGTCTGTATATCGACCTCCAAACAGCTGGAAAATGGAATGTGGCAAATAGCATATTACCATGTGATAGAATAAATCAGCCATCTTTTTATAGCCAGATAAAAATCCCTAAATATGATTATTTTTTGCCGATAGTGAGAACAAGGCATTATAAAACTGATTACAAGTATCAGATAGAACCGTTGATTAACAGTGAATACAAAACAGCACATATTATTTCTGTTAATCACTGTCATGATACTCCTGTGGAATTTGACCAGAAATTTACAGAATGGTTTAATACTATGAATCTTCCATACGATATATTGGAAGACAATCATAAATTTTACATACCACCTTTAGTAAAAAAGGGCAGCCTGCGTTTTCCACAATATTACATAGACCGATATCTGTATTACAAAATATGTAAAAGCGCAGAACAGATAGGGTTGAAATCGTTTATCAAAAAAAATCCAGAATCATTTTATACTGGAGATATAAATATAGATATCAGTTACAAGCAGAAGGAATTAGTATGCTGCAGTTTTATTTATGCTGTTATAAGCTGTAACAGATTCAGGGATGCGCTTCGAGCAGATTGGTTAAATAATAATGGTGGAAATTATATTTTCAATTACCGTAGAATTAAAGACATGCATCTGGCATATCTTGGAGAAAACATACCAGAAAACTTCACAAAAATATCAGATGTAAACGGAATAAATATTGCATTAAAAATCATTGACGACCAATACGATTTTTTATATGATAAATACAAACAATTAGCACGCACAAATAAATTCATAAATGGATATACTGGATGGAAAGATATTTATTTACCAGAATATTATGTGACCAAGGTAAGTGGATGCAATAATTTTGTTGTATACAGATATGAAAAATGAGTGCTAAATGTGCTGATAGATATCAAGATTAATAAAAATATTGTACAATGTATGATTTAAAACAGAGTACTTTGTACAAACTTAGGTTAAAACATTCTACTTTGTACAAGTTATGGCTTTAATAATTTAATAAAAAGTTCTACTTTGTACAAACTAGAGTTAAAACATTCTACTTTGTACAAGTTACAGATTTAATAATTAAACCTAATTTTGTACAAAGTAGCAGCATGAGTCTTAAAATAATACTTTGTACAAGGTTAAGTTTAGACATTGTACACATTAAGGTTAAATCGACAATAAGATAACATAAAAACATACGAAAGTAGTATGTTTTTATGTTATCTACATCTATACGACAAACGCGAGTTTTTCATATAGATGTAGGCTGCAGCTGTCTTTGCGCTGTAATCGTTTATTGACAAAGGCATTTTCTCTGCAATTATTAATCATTATCAACTTTGATGATTTATATGTCTTAAATATTCTCAACAATATTCTTAACATTAAGAAGGTATAAAATAATTTTTTTAAGGAGATTTTTTATGGATAAATATATTGATAATTATAATGATAGCAGGAAAGTCACTTACCACGAACAGACCGATATTTCAAATATTTTGAAGCTTCGAGCTGTTTTGAAAACACTGCCTGATTTCTGCAAGGATTATTTTCGTGCTATGGATCCGCTTACTACTACCAAAACACGAATTTCCTATGCGTATGATATCCGAATCTTTTTTCAGTTTCTCCTGGATGAAAATCCTGCCTTTAAGGACTATTCCATGAAAGATTTTACCGTTGATGTTCTGGATCAGCTTAAAGCTATAGATATCGAGGAATATCAGGAATATCTTAAAGTATATAAAAATGGTGATAAAACAGAAACCAATGGTGAACGTGGCCTGAAAAGAAAAATTTCTGCATTGAGAAGTTTTTATGCATATTATTATAAACATGAATTTATCCAGACGAACCCAACTGTTCTTGTAGATGTTCCGAAAACTCATGAAAAAAATATTATACGTCTTGATGCTGATGAAGTTGCCATGTTATTGGATCATATAGAGCACTGCGGCGATGAGCTTACCGGACAGAAACGTGTTTATTATGAAAAAACCAAGGAGCGTGATCTTGCCATCGTTACTCTCCTGCTTGGTACCGGGATTCGTGTATCTGAATGTGTAGGACTTGATGTTGAAGATGTTGATTTTAAAAATAATGGGATTAAAGTCACCCGAAAAGGTGGAAATGAAATGGTTGTATATTTTGGACATGAGGTAGAAAAAGCTTTGAAAAAGTACTTGGAAGTTCGTAAGAATATCGTTCCTGTAGCAGGGCATGAACACGCTCTCTTCTATTCTACCCAGCGAAAAAGGATTGGCATCCAGGCTGTTGAAAATCTGGTAAAAAAATACGCAGGTGCCATTACGACCACAAAAAAAATCACACCACACAAGCTTCGCAGTACTTACGGTACTACTTTGTATCAGGAAACAGGCGATATTTACCTTGTAGCCGATGTATTAGGTCACAGAGATGTAAACACCACAAAGAAACATTATGCAGCTATGGATGATGCAAGACGTCGTAAGGCGGCCACAGCGGTGCATTTACGCGAAGATTAAAAACATAAAAAGATAAGTATGAAAAATGACAGATATGTCTCTGGAGTTTTGTATAGACTTTAAATAACAGACATAAGACATATCTGTCACATACTTGATTCTGTTTGGTTGATGATATGTTTTTCAGAATTCTATTTACTAACTGTTAAAGCTATTTTTATTTATCAAAATCAGTTTCAAATACACCTTCCGGAGTACGTATTGTCAGTAACCCAAGATTGAATTCATCATCCATTACAGTAATATGATATTCAAAAATAACATCATCTTCAACCTTGGAAAGTAAAACGTAAGAGCCATTTTCTTTTCCTTCAATTTGGTCGCAGATATCTCCGTAAACCATTTCACCGGAAATTGCTCTTGGATATCCTGCATCTTTAATTTTTTGCTCAATTATTCTGTATAATTCTTCCATATATCTCTCATCTCCTAATATTTATTGTTTTTCCATGATAACAGGTATGCTTACAAAATGCAATAAAAAGGATATCTGCTGAAAATATCTTAACAGGTATCCTTTTTATTTATGTTATGTAGTTTTTAGTATTAATAATAAAAGATGGTTATAAAGCTACACTGATCTTACCATGGAGCGCTTCAGGAATCTCTTCTTTGTCTAAAGATACGCTAATTACAAAAGTAACATTAAATTGTTTACCAATCTCATCTAACTGTCCCAGAGTACCTGTAATGTCTTTATCTTCCAATTTTGCTACCTTAAGGAAACTGTCAAGATAAATCTGCTCAAGATCGTGATCCTGAGAAAGGATACCACAGATAAATCCTACAAATTCATCTGCATTCTTAATAGGGAATCCGGATACATCAATAAGACGTACTTTATTGTTGAGTTCATACATATGTTTTGTGCTCTTGTCTAAGTAGACAATACTTCCATTTGCCTCTTTTACCGCACCATTTACCTTATCTAACAGTACTTTTGTTTTGCCCTTGCCTTTCTTTCCTACAATCAGTTCAACCATGCTGTTTTCCTCCTTAGACACATATAATATTAATTTAGACTAAAAACTTTAATTAATATGTTTTATATTATAGTGCATATTATTCAAAAACACAAGTGGTATTTATATTTTTTTGTGAAATTTTGTTGAAAATATAAAAATTATATGTTTTTACTGGATTTTTGGAGATATTTATCACTATGAGATATTTCTATCATATTTCATAACTCTTTGTATTTTCTTATATCTTCTTACATCTTGGTATGTGTTTGGTGTAAAATTGGTGTAATAAAGCTCTTTTTGACCGTTTCAGAATCA
>UMJO01004804.1_pt1 | contig 11083 bp, 9 predicted proteins | sample 1966081 | NCBI WGS metagenome assembly UMJO01 (sample SAMEA4836152, study PRJEB28245) | human gut metagenome | biome: gut microbiome; material: fecal sample | place: Denmark | collected 2008 | reverse complement strand
GACTGATAGCCACATTTTGACGCCCACGCCATAAGAAGAAAAGCAACAATCGTCTTTCCTGAGCCCACATCGCCCTGAATAAGCCTCTGCATCACATAGGGACTTTTAATATCCTGCTTTATCTCATCTATCGTCTTCTTCTGCGCGCCTGTCAGCTCATACGGAAGCTTCTCAATCAGTCCGTCTATAAAAGCATCATCCGTAAACTCAAACTCATTTTTGTCCTTCTGCTGCTTTTTATTCTGATACCGCATGCCCATGATAAAGAGAAAAAACTCATCAAAAACAAGCCGTCTTCTTGCCTCCACAAGAGCGTCAAAGTCATCAGGGAAATGTATCTGCTTCATAGCATAATTATACTCGCAAAAACCGTATCTGTGCCTTATATCCTTAGGCAGGTAATCTGACAGCAGTGTATCATGTGACAGAGTCTCCTTTATCGTCTTGACTATCAGATTGTTTGTCACACCGCTTGTCACGGAATACACAGGCTGCAGTGTATCGCGTATAGCCTCGTACTTTTGCACCTCATATACCACAGGCTGCTCCATGACATATCTGCCGCCCTTTGGCTTAATATGTCCGTAAAATATAAGATGTCTCCCCTGCACAAGCTGTGCCTTAAGGTATGGCATACGGTACCATACCAGCTGTATCATATGCCCGGGCGAGCCGATATCCTGCAATGTAATCTGCATTCTCGCTGTATTTTTCACTACAGATGCCTTTTTAATCACAGCATGGATGGCATAGGTGCTGCTCTCATTTACATTATTCAGTTCATCAATATCCGTTATTTCCGGAAACTTTACATAATCCCGGGGAAAATGAAGGAGTATATCACCAACGGTGTATACTCCCATTTTAGCAAATGCTTTTTGTGTTTTTTCCCCGATTCCCTTAACCGCGGTAATCGGTGAAGCTATATCCATATTTGCTCCTAAATATAATAAATATCATTTATATTCTTTAAAGGGCTTTACTCTACAGAAATAACATAATAGTAGATTGGCTGTCCGCCATCGTTGACCTCAACCTCTACATCAGGATATTTCTCTTCGATTGCTGCCGCAAGCTCATTAGCTGAGTCCTCATCAGAATCACTTCCGAAATAGATGCTGACAATCGCTGAATCCTCATCTACCATGGCATCTACCATCTCAAGTGTGGTAGCCATTAAGTCTGTTCCAACAGAAAGGATGCTCTTGTCGCCGATTCCCATGAAGTCGTTCTGCTTGATGGTTTTTCCGTCAATCTCAGTATCGCGGACTGCATATGTCACCTGTCCTGTCTTGACATTTTCTATCTCAGCCATCATCTGCTCTTTATTCTCCTCGGCACTGTGGTCAGGTATATAATTTACGAGTGCTGTGATACCCTGTGGGATAGTCTTTGTAGGGATAACAATAATCTGTTTATCCTCAACAAGGTCTACTGCCTGGTTTGCAGCCATGATGATATTCTTGTTGTTTGGCAGGATAAATACTGTCTTTGCATTTACATGCTCGATAGCGTTAAGCATATCCTCTGTGCTAGGGTTCATTGTCTGACCACCCTCTATGAGATAGTCCACTCCAAGGCCTCTAAACACTTCATTCATGCCTTCTCCGATCGAAACAGATACAAAACCCATTTCCTTTGCAGGCATGTTATTTGTCTTTTCATCAGCCTGAGCAGCTTCATAAGCCTCTTCCTCAGCCTTCTGCTGTGCTGCAAGCTTCTGTGAATCCTTGATGAGCTTTTCCTGATGTTCCTCACGCATATTGTCGATCTTTATCTTGCTGAGTGAGCCGAAGGTAAGTGCCTTCTGCAGTGCAAGTCCAGGGTCGTTTGTATGTACGTGAGTCTTTACGATCTCATCGTCAGCTACAACGACTATAGAGTCACCGATTGACTCGAGGAATGCCTTGTATGCGTGCTCCTCATTGTCTGACATTGGCGCATTGAGTACAATAATAAACTCTGTGCAGTAACCAAACTTAATCTCTGCCTCTGTCTCAGCCGAAATCTTTGCAGGAGCTGCTCCTGTTGGTGCACCCTCGATTGTATAATCAATCTCCTTGCCGATAAGGGCATCATATGCTCCCTTTAATACCTGAACAAGTCCCTGTCCGCCTGAATCAACAACACCTGCCTGCTTTAATACTGGAAGCATCTCCGGTGTCTGGTCAAGCACATACTCAGCCTGCTTTATAACCTCTTCAACAAATGTGACAACATCCTCTGTTTCGTCTGACAGCTCCAGAGCCTTTTCTGCTGCGCCCTTTGCCACTGTAAGGATAGTTCCCTCCTTTGGCTTCATAACTGCCTTGTAAGCTGTCTCAACCGCCTTCTGGCATGCCTCACAAAGAATAGTGACATCTATTTCGTCGTATTCCTTTATAACCTTGCAGAAGCCTCTGAAAAGCTGTGATAAGATAACACCCGAGTTTCCTCTGGCGCCTCTTAAAGAGCCTGATGAAATAGCCTTTGCAAGCTCTGCCATGGTAGGCTCTGTGAGCGAGCTGACCTCCTTGGCCGCAGACATGATTGTCATTGTCATATTTGTTCCGGTATCACCATCCGGTACCGGGAATACATTCAGCTCATTTATCCAGTCTTTCTTTGAATCAAGATTCTTGGCTCCCGCAAGAAACATCCTTGCAAGGAGCTTTGAATTAATGCTTGTGATCTCCACTTTTTGTAGTCCTCCTTAATCAATTACCCTTACGCCCTCAACGTAAATATTGATCTTTGCAATTTTCATTCCTGTAAATGACTCAACCTTGTACTTAACCGTCTCGATAAGATTGTCCGAAACAGTGCCGATCGAAATACCATACGCTACTATTACATGGAAATCAATGGTAATTTCGTTGTTCTCATCTACCTTTACATTTATTCCATGGTTCAGGTAATCTCTCTTTAAAAGCTTTACAAGACCATCCTTCATGTTGACCGCTGCCATGCCTACTATTCCAAAGCACTCTACAGCTACAGAGCCTGCATAGGTTGCAATAACATCTGTATCAATTAAAATTTGTCCATATTGGGTATCCATCTGTCCCTTCATAATATATACCTCCATCATATTGTGACGTAGCTAATGTTATTATACCTTTTTTTTCACAAAAAGCAAATATTTTTATATTTTATCCTTGCATTCTTTATTTTAATCTGATAGAATACATTTGTTGTGAGCTTAAGAGTATGGTAAGCTTAGTGAAATGCAAGGAGGTGCAATATCATGGCAAAATGTGCAATTTGTGAAAAAGGTGTTCATTATGGAAATAATGTCAGCCATTCTCATAGAAGATCAAATCATGTTTGGAAGTCAAACATTAAGAAGGTTTCTTGCAAGGTCAATGGAGTTCCACAGAAGTTATATGTATGTACTTCATGTTTAAGATCTGGCAAAGTTGAGAGAGCTTAGTCTTTATTTTTGAATCTTTTGAATTTTAAAGGACATCCGTTTGGATGTCCTTTTTATTTGCTCACATATATGAAATTAATCCTGCTTATCGTCCTCTGCCTCGTCTACCTTTACATCGTCGAGATTAAGGTCATCATTTTTTCCCTTTGAGAAGCGGCTTACAATGTCCGGCACCATATCAAGTATCTTGGTCATGCCGTCCTGATTCTTTACATTGACAAGCTTTGTCTGTCCATTCTGGATAACGAGCACTGCACTTGGCTGAATCTTTCCGCCCATACCACCGGCTCCGTTATTTTTCTTTTCTGCCGAAAATGCTCCTGCTGCCACTCCAAACGACACATCCACAAGCGGAAGTATGATTGTATCCCCTATATGAATCGCATCACCGACCACCGTCTTTGTAGTGATAAAGCTGTCCATCCCCTTGAAAAGTGACTCTACTGTGTTATTAAAACTATTATCTGCCATAATATCTTCCTCCTATCTGCTTATCCTATTATATAATCTGCGGCAGTTTTTATCAAATAAAATTCTAAGTGTTGCCGCTAAAATACTTATTACTATCACATGCCCCTTTATATCAAAGCTGCCCTTTGCATACGGCTTTTCACTCTCGAAATCGGGTGTAATCCGCCATCTGTTTGTATAGCCGACAGGAAAGCATGCTAAAATTCCCAATGAAATACCTGTTGTATCAGGCGAGCCTGTTGAATAAACCATTGTAAGCTTAAGCCTCCTTGGGCATATTCTTTTAAGAATGATAAAAAGCTCTTTTTTCAGATGTGAAAAAGCGGCTTTATTTCTCTCATCACTGTATTCTCTTTTTAGCTTATAGATACAGTTTTTTATTTTATCTGACTTATCTTTAAATTGCTTTTTATGTGACTTTTTGTGTGGCTTTTTATACGTTTTTTTATGAGTGGGCTTTGTTTGTTGTTTTATATGCTGATTCTCATCAGTTACTGACCTGTACTCATTATGCGTACGTGCCGTGCATTCATCCTCTGCCTGTTCATCTGTGATGTGTTCTGACTCATCTGCCGGTATTTTAGGCCCATCTCCGGTGTTTTCACTGATTTTATCTTCTGTTTCAGTTTTAGCTGCATCATCCATTACATCATCATTAAAAGCCTCATAATTATCTCCCAACGAATCAGCAAACAGCCCCTTCTTCACAAAGACAAGTCTTATATATCCGTCAGTTTCATCCGCATACTCTATATGCAGTGCAAACAAATGAAAAAGCCATGACGCATGTGCTTTTGCTCTTATGTCTGTATTGTCAAAGCTTCCGACAGCCCTGTACTTGACCGGCACAAACAGTACGCAAAGCAGCGTTGTAAGTATAAGAGCAAGCACTACAAGGAGTATGATGCCTATGACCTTTAAAATCGTAAATATCATATATCTATTTCCTCCGTTTGCTCTTTAAATAGCTCTTCACATCTGTTTTACCTGTATTTTCGTATGTCTCCTTAACAATATCACAGGCCAGCAAAAGTGCCTCATCATAATTACCCGCTACTGCGATTATGTGCAGATTCTTCTTAGGATATCCCTTTTGCAGCAATTCTCTTGTCGGAATGATATCCAAAAGATTTTCCTCATTTGACGGAAACGTGATGATGTATGTGTGAAGCATGCCGGCATTATGCTCTATCTTCCACTTGATTTTCTTTATCTTTCCGGTAACAGACTCTCCTACAAATAAATCCTCATACCATTTCATTCCAAAACCTCAAAAAGCAGTTTTTAAAACTGCTTTTTAATAATACTAATAATACTTGTGTGTCCCCCATAAGTTGCTTTTCTTTAAATCCAGGTACTCATTGTAAGCCTTCTCAAGTATCTGCTTCTCATTTGCAAACTTGAGCAGATGATATGCCTCGTGATACTTATAAAACCCTGAATCCATGAAATACTCTTCTCTTTGCGGTTTACTATAATAACTTTCGCCCATCATAAGATACCAGTGTACATCCTTTTCCACTGTATCATGTGGCACGGTAAAAGAATAGTGGCTCTTACCCACGTATTGGATTATCGTTGCGCTGGCACCAGTCTCCTCTTTCACTTCACGGATTGCAGTGTCCTTGTACTCTTCATCAGATTCCACAGTTCCCTTGGGCAGTACCCACCCCTCGTACCTGTTCCTGTAGTTCTTGTATAAGAGTAATATTTTGCCACGAAAGATTACCACACCGCCACAGCTCGTTGCTTCTATCATTGCCATTCCTCCAAGTGTGGTTTAAACGCTATCTGTCAGTTCAAGCGAAATATGAACGATAACGTCTATCATTACACTTAAGTATAACCTACTTCTAAAAAAAGTGCAACAAGCCTATTCATTGAAATATTTATCAAATACCTTTTTTGCCACCGGCACCGCATATGTGCTTCCGGCACCCGAATCCTCTACAACTACTGCGATTGCCAGATCATTGTAGCCATCCTTTTTTCCATAGCCCACAAACCAGGCATTGGTCTGGTCTGTAGAATCTGATACCTGGGCAGTTCCGGTCTTTCCAAAGGCCTCATAGCTCTGATTGCTTAGCTTTGCGCCTGTTCCATCAGATACCACTGCTGCCATAAGATTCTGGAGAAAAGCTGCCTGATCCTTTGACATAATCTGCTTGTATGAAGCCGGTTTATTCTGCTCCACAAGCGCCCCGCTCGCATTTTCCGTATGGTCTACCAGATATGGCCTCATCAGATTTCCATCATTGCAGATTGCACCGGCAATCATGCACATGTGAAGCGGTGAAACAAGCGTGTTTCCCTGACCTATCGTGGTCTGCATGGTCAGAGCTGACGAAGCATTGTTATCCAGTGCAAACTTACTCTTTTTTGAATCAAAGGCTATGGGCAGATTCTTGTTGAAAAGCATGTCGTCACACAAGGTATTAAGCTTATTGTTATCCACCAAAAGACCTATATTGGAAAAGGACGAGTTGCATGACTTGGCAAACGACTTTGTTAAATCCTCCTGCCCGTGTGATTTATTGCCGGCACAGTGGATTGTAAAGCCATCCTTTGTAATACTGCCGTCACAATCAAAGCTGTAGTCGTTGTATGTAGACGGATTTTCGTTATAATACTCAAGTGCTGTAAAAATCTTAAACACTGAGCCCGGAGCATACTGTCCCTGTGTTGCCCTGTTGTAAAGAGAAGTGCTGCCCTCACCGTTTACGCTCTCCCAGTCACTTGCGATGGTATTTGGGTCATAATCAGGCTTTGACACCATAACTGCAATCTTTCCTGTTTTCGGCTCAATTGCAATGACAGCACCTTCATAGTCGTCAAGAGCATTGTATGCAGCCGCCTGTGCTTCGTAATCCAGTGTGGTTATGACATTATCACCGGTATTTTTCTTGCCGCTTATATCATTTACTATCTGGTCAAGGAAAAACTCATGTGAGCGAAGCAATGAGAAATTTTCCTGCTTTTCAAGCCCTGCCTTACCGTTTACGGCAAAGCCCGCTACATGCGCAAACACTCTGCCGTCAGGGTATTCCCTTGTCTCAGACGCATCTGAGCCTACCTTTGTCCGTGCTATGACATGTCCATCCTTAGTCTGTATCTCGCCCCTCACTACATTCTTAGAGAAAAGATCCTGCAGCGAATTGTATGGACTGTTGATGAATTCGTCGCTTTTTACAAACTGGAAATATAAGAAATAACCTATCAATCCAACAAAAACTATAAGGAAAAAATATGTAACAACCGCATACTCTCTATTTCTGTGTCTTCGTGCTGTTTTTGCCGCCTGCTGCCGGTTTTCTCCTTCTCTGTTGACTTCCCTGCGCCCCCGGCTCTTTAGCTGTCTGCTTTTGTCTGTTTTTTGTCTCATGGTCCTTTCGTCTCTTGTCATCTATATTTCTCCTTTTTTCAGGGGCTGCCTGCATAATATACATGCCCTGTATCATTCCAAAAATAATCATCGTAGATAGAAGCGAGCTGCCACCGTAGCTCACAAGCGGCAGCGTCACACCGGTCATCGGTATAAACTTGGTTGAGCCGCCGACAGTTAAAAGCACCTGAAGCGCATACACACTGCCAAGTCCCAACGCCACATACTTGTAAAATGCATCCTTCATCTGCATGGAAAGATTAAATATCATAAGAAAGCAGCTGACACAAACCATAATGAGGCAGACAGCAAATATACCGCCCATCTCCTCTGAGATAGCCGCTATGATAAAGTCCTTTGACACAATAGGTATCTTATTTGGCAGTCCCTGTCCCAGTCCAAAGCCAAACAATCCGCCTGTACCTATGGCAAAGAGCGACTGACACACCTGATAGCCGGCCTTGTCTATGACAGAAAGAGGATCAAGCCATGCAACAATTCTGTTTTTCACATGTGAAAACAGATGATAGCCTGCGTACATTCCAAGCCCCACAAACGCGAGTCCTCCGGCAAAAATATAAAACTTTTTTGTCGCAACATAAATCATGACCAGATATGTAAAGAAATACAAAAGCGCTCCACCGAGGTCGTTTGATGCAACAAGTATCAGCACAAACACGGCCGATACGCCGCTTGTTATGGCAAGCTGCCTTAAATCAGTTGATTTATATAACATGGATGCTATAAAAAACACAAAAAGTATCTTTACAAACTCAGATGGCTGAATTGAAACAGGACCAAATGTCAAAGAAAGCTTTGCTCCTCTGCTCGCCACTCCTACCACAAGCACTGACAAAAGACCAAGTATTCCCACACCGGCATATGTCCATGTCAATTTTCGAAACATCGTACCTTTTTGCATGATAAGCGGTATTAAAAACGCAAATATCGTTCCGGCAAGTACAAAAACAAACTGCCTTAATGCCTTGTCAAACGAAATTCTCGTTAGAATAATCATGCTAATACAAAGCATCATCACCATGTTGTTGAGCACAAGCTCTGAGGCATTCTTATAAAACTTATGATAAATCAAATAAATTGATTCAAAAAGCACAAGCTGTGCTATATAAAAGCCTATTATCTTTGTATCCATTGTCGTGACAAAGAGCACCAAAAAACCATCTAAATGAATCAGAAACATATAAAATCTCTGCAGATTATATATATGCTTCTGCTTTTTCGGCTTGTCGGGATACTTGAATAAATGAAAGCATAAAAAAGTATATATGAGAAAAAGTATTATCATAATATACTTGGAAAGCTGTACTATCAGATGTACCATGTTATTCTACTCCTCTTTTGTAATGTCCGTTTGTATATTCAGCTACCTTATCATCCATAACCGCCTTAATCTGCTTTGGAGTCTCGATTGTAAAGCTGTATCTAAAACTTCTGATACCTGCCTCCTTAAGCTTACCTATATTCTTTGTGAGCATGGTAGGCAGTGAATTATATATTGTATTATAGCACTCCTTACAGTTGTTACAAACTGCAAAGGATTTATTGTATCTGTCCTTTAAGTATATAAGCTTTTGCTTTTTATCACAGCCCTTTGTGTTTTTGTGCACACAATTGGCGGTGGTCATAAGCGGATAATATCCATAGACTATCATCTGCGAGCCTATATTGTTTCTATGCATAATCTCCTTTGAATTGAGTTCAAGCGGCACTGTGTCACCACTTACTCCGTGCTCAAAAAATGCACTCTTTGAAACATCATTAAAGGTATACATATTGTGGTCTAAAATAACTTTTTTCCCTGTAAACAAATTTTCTGTCAGATAAAGCTCCTCGTAATTTTTCACAACAAAGCCCTCGAAGCTTACCTTATCAAGCTCTTTTGCGATAGATACAAAATAATCTGATGAATCCGCCCTGAATATCGTAGGCATCATGAGATACACTTTTTTATTTTGCTTTGTAAGGCTTTTCACATCATCTGCAAACTGCTGTATCAGAGTCTTCCTGTCATACATGTCAAAATCAAGATAAAATACGTCAAAGCATTCATAGCCAATAAGTGTATCAAGCTGCGCGCGTGTCATACACGAGCATATGGTGGTGTAATCATTTATAGCTTCATCATGTGCTGCATCACTTTTTACGACATGCTCAGGGAGTGCTGTAAGTCTTGACATATCAGCGTATCGCGCATCATTCCTGTAATACTTTTTCAACAGCTTATCACAAAGCCCTGAAATTGCATCACGCCGCAGCTTATTTAGTGCTCCGTTTGGCACAAAGACGTTTTCTCCGATTTGAGCTTTAATATGTGAAAACTCAAAGTCTGTATCACCGGTTTTGTTTATCCTGTCGATAGCGGCTTTTTTATCAAGCGGTGCCTTAAGTGCGGCGCTGACAGGTTCTATTGAGGCTTTGTATGTCACATCACCTCTTTTTACAGTGAGGCTTCCAGGCTCGCCCTCTCTTAAAACAAGCTCTCCCTCTATCGAGAGCTTTCTTTTTTCAGGCGAAGGCTCTGCAGCATTTGAAACGAAATTAGGCTTCACATAAGTCACCATATCAGAGCCATTGTGGTCGAAATAATACCTGTCTGTGAAACCACAGCGGTTTCCAAGTGCCTTTATCCTGTCATAATCAGCATCGCTAACAGGCTTTTTACTGTCAATATAGTTTCTGTAGTATTTTACTACTCCGCATGCATACTCAAGCTGCTTCATACGCCCCTCAATCTTGAGCGAATAAACACCTGCATCATGCAGCTTGTCAAGAGCCTTTATACCACACATATCTTTAAGGCTTAAAATGTATTCATCCTTTTTGCCCTCCACGGTATACGGCAGTCTGCACGGCTGTGCACAGCGGCCTCTGTTTCCGCTTCTACCACCTAAAATACTGCTGAAAAGGCACTGTCCTGAATACGAATAGCACAATGCTCCGTGCACAAAGGCTTCAAGCTCCATGCCGGTTTCCTCATGTATGCGCTTCATCTCGGCAAGAGAAACCTCCCTTGCCATGACCACGCGCGTCACTCCAAACTGTGAAAGAAAACGCACTCCGTCTGTTCCCGTCACCGTCATCTGTGTACTCGTATGTATCTCCATTGACGGAAAATACTCATGGATAGCCTTCACCACGCCAAGATCCTGCACTATCACTGCGTCAAGACCTCTTTTGTAGTATGGAAGCAGGTAGTCGTAGAGCTTTGAAAACTCACTGTTTTTAATCAGCGTATTGACCGTCAGATACACCTTTACTCCTCGTAAATGCGCAAAATCAATTGCCTCTAAAAGCTCCTCTTCTGTGAAATTATTGGCATATGCCCTGGCTCCAAACATGCTTCCGCCCACATACACAGCATCGGCGCCGCTTTCTATCACACCCTTAAGTATCTCAAGGCTTCCTGCCGGTGCAAGCAGTTCAAAATCTTTATTTCTCATATATTTCCTCATATAGATGCTCATTTGATATTATATAAACCTGCAATAAAATAGGGAACAGTGTACGATAACTGTTCCCCTTTTATTGCTATTTATCGCTACTGTCATTTGCCCCATTGGAAGCATGTGCAGATTTTTTAACAGGCTTTTTTCCATCAAGAAGTGACTCCTCAAGTGTTGCCTCAAGTCTCGCCTTGTTGAGTAAAAGCTCCTTGTTTTGTGCCTCAAGCTCCTTCATGCTTGCCTCAGCATTCTCGGTCTTTACCTGATTGGAAATTAAATCATGCTTTAAATCGTATATTTCCTTATCCTTATTCTCTATATCACCCTCGAGCTTTTCGACAAGTGCCTTTGCCT
>UMJO01032777.1_pt1 | contig 11316 bp, 8 predicted proteins | sample 1966081 | NCBI WGS metagenome assembly UMJO01 (sample SAMEA4836152, study PRJEB28245) | human gut metagenome | biome: gut microbiome; material: fecal sample | place: Denmark | collected 2008 | reverse complement strand
AGATTAACGAGGCATAAAAAGGGGAGTGAATCCCTGATATAAATAATATGTACTCATGGAGTCTTTTGTGCATTTATCCTTGCAAAAGATTTCGTGGGTATATAGCATAATTGGGAGGATACCGATGGGAAATTATACAAAGCAGGATATTATTCAGCTTGTGGAAGAAAAAGACGTACAGTTTATAAGACTTCAGTTTACGGATGTATCGGGAAACTTAAAAAATGTAGCGATTACAGCCAGCCAGCTTGAAAGAGCATTAGATAATAAATGTATGTTTGACGGCTCTGCAATCGAAGGTTTCGTCCGTATTGAGGAATCTGATATGTATCTGTATCCGGATCTTAACACATTTGAGATTCTTCCATGGCGTCCGCAGCATGGAAAGGTTGCCCGCTTTATGTGTGATGTGTATCGTCCGGATGGGGTACCTTTTGAGGGAGATAGCCGGTATGTCCTGAAAAATGTATTAAAAAGAGCGGCAAAGATGGGATATACTTTTGATGTCGGACCGGAGTGTGAATTCTTCCTTTTTCATACCGATGACAATGGACAGCCAACAAACATTACACATGAAAAGGCAAGTTATTTTGACGTAACTCCGTTAGATTTGGGTGAGAATGCAAGAAGAGATATCGTTCTTACATTAGAGAGTATGGGTTTTGAAATTGAAGCATCCCATCATGAAGTTGCTCCGGCACAGCACGAAATTGATTTCAAATATGATAATGCTCTGATAACTGCTGACAATATCATGACATTTAAAATGGTAGTAAAGACAATTGCAAAGAGACATGGATTATATGCAACATTTATGCCAAAGCCGATTACCGATATTGATGGTTCTGGAATGCATATCAATATGTCGCTTGAAAAGGATGGAAAGAACCTTTTCTTTGATAAGAAAGATCCACTGGGACTAAGCAAAGACTGTTATCATTTTATTGCAGGGCTTATTAAGCATGCCAGAGGAATGTCCTGTATTTGTAATCCCCTTGTAAACTCCTACAAGAGACTCGTTCCCGGTTACGAAGCGCCGGTAGCAATTTGCTGGTCTTCTATTAACAGAAGTCCGCTGATTCGTATACCGGCTTCAAGAGGAGCCGGCACAAGAATTGAATTCAGAAGTCCAGATCCCGCAGCAAATCCATATCTTGTCATGGCACTTTGTCTTGCAGCAGGACTGGATGGAATCGAGAATCAGTTAGAAGCGCCAGAACCGATTGGTAAAAATATGTATTTACTGACAGAAGAGCAAATCGCAGATATGAATATTGATGTTTTGCCAGCTACGCTTGGCGAAGCATGTGACGCTTTTGAACAGGATACGTATATTCAGGAGGTCCTTGGAGAGCATATAAGTAAAAAATATCTGGAAGCAAAGAGAAAAGAATGGCATGAATATTGTAGACATGTTTCTGACTGGGAAACGGAATCATATCTTTATAAATACTAAACTACAGTCTTTTAATATACCGACTGTAGATGGAAACGACTGGATGGCTTATGAGGATGAGTGAGAATTGTTGAATATCGTTGTTGTATTTCCGAAAAAGGAAATTGTATTAAAAATGAAAAACGTCCTGATAAAGAATGGATATGATGTATCGGCCGTCTGTGTTACCGGGGCCCAGGCTATTCAGGCAGTGGAAAGACTAGAGGCGGGTGTTGTTGTATGCGGCATCCGCTTTGCTGATATGATTTATTACGAATTAAAAGATTGTATTCCGGATACTTTTGAAATGGTAGTCATCGCAAGTAATGCACAGTGGCAGCAATATGGAGATGATGATGTTATTTATCTGCCATTACCGTTAAAAGCCTATGATCTGGTCGATACAGTGTCTGATCTGCTGACAGATATACATAGAAAGTTAAAGCAGGAAAAAGAAAAGCCGGATAAGCGTTCTGCAGATGAACAGGGAGTTATTAATCAGGCTAAGTCCTTACTAATAGAAAAAAACGGAATGACAGAGGAAGAAGCACATCGTTATCTTCAGAAAAGAAGTATGGATAATGGAACAAATATGGTAGAAACATCGTATATGGTTTTACAGGTTTTTGATTTGAAATGATTTTTATATTTCGCGGGTCCCAAAGTCAAAAACTTTATGGTGTAAGGACGAACGGAGTTTTGAGCTGTTAATCCTGAAACATCATTTAATTTAATAAATAAAACAGATATCGTAGATATAATTTTGCAAAGTAATTCTGAAGAATCACAGAAATTTTATTAAAAATAGCGAGAACCCTTGTTAATTAAGAAAGAGTATCGTATATTTTAAATGTTGTATCAGATGTGAAATGCGACAGAAGGGAGAAGCCTATGAAGTTTACAAAGATGCACGGAATAGGAAATGACTACGTTTATGTGAATTGTTTTGAGGAGTCTGTAAAGAATCCGGCAGAAGTATCCAAGTTTGTAAGTGATCGTCATTTCGGAATCGGTTCAGATGGATTAATTCTTATTAGTCCGTCAGCAATAGCGGATTTTCGTATGAATATTTACAATGCCGATGGTTCTCAGGCAGAAATGTGTGGAAACGGTATTCGCTGCGTAGCAAAATATGTGTATGATTATGGTCTGACAGATAAGACAGAGATTTCAGTAGAAACATTAGCAGGAATCAAATATCTTCGGTTGCAGGTAGAGAATGGAAAGGTCGCAAGTGTTGAGGTAAATATGGGTGCGCCTATTCTTGAACCAAAAGAAATTTCGGTTGCAGTAGAAGAAAGTCCTGTTGTCAACGTACCTGTTGAGGTAAAAGGAAAAATCTATCATATGACCTGTGTATCTATGGGAAACCCGCATGCCATTATTTTTATGAACAATGTAAAAGATTTGGATATTGCAGCAATTGGTCCATATTTTGAAAATCATACGGTATTTCCTAAAAGAACAAATACAGAATTTGTAGAAGTACTTGATCGAAATACTGTGAATATGAGAGTATGGGAGAGAGGTAGTGATGAAACACTTGCCTGTGGAACCGGTGCCTGTGCAACAACAGTGGCCTGCATATTAAATGATAAGACAGAAAATGAAGTTACAGTACATTTGCTCGGAGGAGATTTGAAAATCCGCTGGGATCGAGAAGCCAACCAGGTTTATATGACTGGCCCGGCAACCGTTGTATTTGACGGAGAGATTACCCTTCCGGATGGTATTGCATAATATTTTTGAGCAATGAATTGTAAGAGACGTAAAGAGGCAAAAGCCAGATTGGAGTAACTATGTTTAAAGTAAATGAGAACTATTTAAAACTGCCGGGAAGTTATCTTTTTTCTACAATTGGAAAGAAAGTAGCTGCATACAAAGAGGCAAATCCAGATAAATCTATCATCAGTTTAGGTATTGGTGATGTAACACAGCCATTAGCACCAAAGATTATCGAAAGTCTTCATAGTGCGGTAGACGAGATGGGAAAGGCAGAAACTTTTCATGGATACGCTCCAGATTTAGGATATGAATTTTTAAGAAATGCAATTGCAGAGAGTGACTATAAGAGCCATGGCTGCGATATTCATGCAGATGAGATTTTTGTCAGCGATGGAGCAAAATGTGACTCGGGAAATATTCAGGAAATATTCAGTATAGATAACAAAATTGCAGTATGCGACCCAGTATATCCGGTTTATGTTGATACGAATGTTATGGCAGGAAGAACAGGAACATACGACCCTTCCACAGAAACCTGGAGTGATGTCATCTATATGCCATGCACCGCAGAGAATGATTTTGTACCAGACTTTCCAAAAGAAGAGCCGGACATTATCTATCTTTGCTTCCCAAATAATCCTACCGGAACAACGATTACAAAAGCGCAGCTTCAGGACTGGGTTGATTATGCTAATAAAATAGGCGCAGTAATTATTTATGATGCTGCTTATGAAGCATATATCAGCGAAGATGATGTCGCACACAGTATTTATGAATGTGAAGGAGCAAGAACCTGTGCGATCGAACTTCGAAGCTTTTCAAAGAATGCAGGATTTACAGGAACAAGACTTGGCTTTACTGTAGTTCCTAAAGACTTAAAAGTCGGAGATGTTACTTTACATTCCTTATGGGCAAGAAGACATGGAACAAAGTACAACGGTGCTCCATACATCATTCAGAGAGCAGGAGAAGCCTGCTACAGTGCAGAAGGAAAAGCACAGTTAAAAGAGCAGGTTGCTTTCTATATGAATAATGCGAAAATTATCAAAGAAGGCTTAAAAGATGCAGGATACACCGTATTTGGTGGAGTAAACGCACCATATATCTGGTTACAGACTCCAGATAAAATGCCATCCTGGGACTTCTTTGACTTCCTGTTAAAGAATGCAAACGTAGTAGGAACACCAGGCTCAGGATTTGGACCAAGCGGAGAAGGATATTTCCGACTCACAGCATTCGGTTCCCATGAAAATACACTAAAAGCCATCGAAAGAATCAAAGCACTTTAATATTAATTTGCTGAGCAAAAGAAACGAAAACCAGAAATAAATATAAAATAAAATGTGAAGATAGTCGCGGCGCAGAAAATGCCTGACCGGCATTTTTACTTGCTCCGACATCACATTTTATTTTATATTTATTTCTGGTTTTCTGTTTATTGGTGCCAGATAGAAATTAATATTTTAATCTGGAGAAAAAGGAGCTTGTCAAGAAGGCTGTGAGTCTACGACTTTTGTATTTTAAACACGCTCCGAAGCCGCAGGTGGATATGGTATTTTTTCTTTTTTCTGACTATCCTAAATTTACAGTTGGTGAGAATGGGAATTCTCCAGAAGGCTTTGACTTTCACTGCTATTTTCTTATGGAGAATTTTTCTCTGGTTAACTCTCATAATCTTCTGGGCAATCCCCTTATCCACATCCAAAATTTAAATACTAATTTCCATCTGGAGTCAAAGCACAGAAAAGCAGAAATTTAATAGAGAAGAAAATGTGATGTCGGAGCGAGTAAAAATGCCGGTCAGGCATTTTCTGCACCGCGACTATCTTCACATTTTCTTCTCTATTAAATTTCTGCTTTTCGTCTCTTTAATCCATCAAATTAGTATTTAAACCGTAATGCTTCTTCGCTGGTCTGGGAGAGGATTTTCATCGCTTCTTCCGGATAAGCGCCAATAGCAGTTTCTCCTGTCAGCATTAATGAGGAGGCTCCGTCTAAAATGGCCTGAAAGATGTCTGTTACTTCAGCTCTGGTTGGTACAGGGTTTTCTTCCATGGAGGCGAGCATCTGTGTGACGACCATAAAAGGTTTTTTTGCATGGAGGCACGTTGTGGAGATCCTTTTTTGCACAGCAGGAAGTTTTGGCAGTGGAATAGCATTTCCAAGATCGCCTCGTGCAATTACAATCTCGTCGCAGAAAGGAAGAAGAGAAGGCAGGTGTTCAACACCTTCTATGGATTCTATCTTGGCAAAGATGCGAATATAGTCCATATTATCTGCCATCAGTTCTTTTCGGAGTGTGATCAGATCATCTGCGTTTCTTACAAAAGGAAGCATGACACCGGTAACGTGGTATTTCCGAAGTAGTTTAAGATTTTCCTTGTCGGTTTTTGTAAGAACAGGGAGTGGAACAGTAAGATCTTTGATTGCGATACTTTTTCTGGAAGTTAATTCGCCGCCCTTGATTACTTCTGCGCAAAAAATATCTGATTCTAGAGGAGCGGATATTTTTAAAACAATTTTTCCATCATTAAGGCGGACTTCCTGCTCTTCATCAAAATAAGAGAAGAGAATTTCCGGACATGGGATAATAAAAAATTCATCTTTGCCATTAAGAATACGGGAAAAAATATCTGAATTTTCTTTTTTTTCCTGGAAGGACTTTTCTGATATAAGGAAAACGATATCTCCAGAAGAAAGTGATAGAGGAGTATCTAATGTTCCTATACGAAGTTCCGGACCCTGGAGATCAACCAGAAGTTCCGGAATGATATGCATACGTTCGGAAACTTCGTGATACTGCTGTAGCCAGTCTTCGCAGTCATCAAGATTACTGTGAGAAAGATTGAGCCGCATTCCGGTCATCCCCGCTAAAAACATTGCCTGTATTTTTTCTTTTGAAGCGCAGGCAGGACCGAGTGTTCCGTATAAGTGAAGAGAATGTTTCATGATAAAAGCCTCCTGTCATGACATATTAACTATTTAAATCCAGTTTATTTTTTAAACTTCTCAAAACTATGAATTTATTGTATCATATTTTATAAGAGATGGAGGCGTTTTTATGGAATGGAAATTAACAACATTGATTGAAAATCATGAAGATACAGAAGAAAAATATGTATGTGAGCATGGCTTTTCTATTTTAATTGAAAAATTGGATTCCAAACCACCGATTCGGCTATTGATGGATACAGGACAAAGCGGGGCATTTTTTGATAATGCAGAAAAAATGGGTGTTTCTTTAGATAAGCTGGATGCGCTATTGCTTAGTCATGCACACTATGACCATGTGGGTGGTGTGGAAAGATTATTGGAAAATATTCCGATAGAAAAAATGTATGTGGGGAAGAGTTTTTTTCAGGAAAAATATCATGAGAAAAAAGATGGAACAATAAAAAATATAGGAATTTCATTTTCCAGGAACGATGTGGAAAGGTATGGAGTAAAAATCTGTGAAATAGAAGAAGATAGTCGGGAAATTTTTCCGGGAATAACGATTCATCGAAATTTTGAACGTATTACAGACTATGAGCAGGGAAATCCTCATTTTTTTGTAAAAGAGAAAGGCGTATATAAAAAAGATAATTTTACGGATGAGATTGCAGCAGCTCTTGAGATAAAAGACGGAATTGTTGTAATTACAGGCTGTTCGCATCCTGGAATTATGAATATAATTTATACGATTCAAAAAAGAAGTAAAAAAAAGATTTGTGGTATTGTTGGCGGAACGCATTTAGTAGAAGCAGATGAGAGCCGGCTTAAAAAGACAATAGCGGCGCTAAAAGAAATCAATATAGAGTTTATTGCAGTTTCGCATTGTACTGGAGATGAAAATTTAGAAATTATAAAAAATGCATTTGGGAAAAAATTTATTTTTAATTGTACAGGGAATGTGATTAAAATTTTGTAATAAAGATATATCAGCTTTAGAAAAGTGTAAAATTAAAAAATACCTATTGACAATTGAGTACCTGTTCAACTATAATGATAACAGTTGAACGGATATTCAATTATCTGTTTGATGAAGGAGGAAGTTATGGGAACGAAAAAGAGCGATTGTGTGGCAATGTTTCCTGAAAGTATTGAGAAAGTACAAAAGAGTATGCCTAAGGAGACCGAACTTGATAAGGTAGTATCTTTTTTTAAGGTTTTAGCAGATGATACAAGGATACGGATTTTGTACGCATTAAAAGAACAGGAGATGTGTGCCGGTGATATTGCCGTTTTCCTTGACATGACTAAGTCTGCAGTTTCTCATCAGCTTGCTGTGATGCGTAAGATGCATCAGGTGCGGGCAAGAAGAGAAGGGAAGAATGTTTTTTATTCACTGGATGACCAGCATATTGTAGATATTATGGAAGAGGCATTGATTCATATGACACATACCGATTCCTGATATCGAGAAGAGAGGTATCACAATGCAGAGAAAGGTATATATTCTGGAGAATCTTGATTGTGCGAACTGTGCAGCCAAGATTGAAAGAAAGTTAAGCAAGCTGCCAGAGTTAAACGATGTATCAGTTACATTTGCAACAAAGCAGCTTCGATTTGAAGCAGAAGACCCAGAGGCAGTTTTGCCAAAAATCAGAGAGACAATTCAGTCTATGGAACCAGATGTTGAGGTTGTAGAAAGAACTCGCGGTAAGCGCAAAACAGCAGAGCATCACCATGAGCACCACGAGCATGGCCATGAAGAAGGCTGTGGATGTGGTCATGACCATCATCATGAACATCATGATCACGAGCATGGCCATGAAGAAGGCTGTGGATGTGGTCATGACCATCATCATGAACATCATGATCACGAGCATGGTCACGAAGAGAGCTGTGGATGTGGACACGAGCATCATCATGACCATGGTCATGAAGACGGCTGCGGCTGCGGGCATGATCATCATCATGAACCATCCAAACCACAGGCAACGCGATCACATACGCATTTTGAAGTAGAATTTCATCATGTAGCCGGACATCCGGATCACTGTGATTGCAGTCAGTGTAATTCTTATGTAGAATACTGTGATGTATGTGGAGAAAGTCTTGCAAAGTGTACTTGCCATATGCCGGATGAAGATTTAGAGAAAAAGGTATATATTTTAGAAGGAATTGATTGTGCGAATTGTGCGGCTAAGATTGAGGCAAAAATCCGTCAGATGCCGGAAGTAGGATTTGCTTCGGTAGCATTTGCAACAAAGCAGCTTCGTGTTTCAGCAAATAATCAGGCAGAGTTATTGCCTAAAATGCAGGCAGTCGTAGATTCTATTGAAGATGGAGTGACAATTGTTCCACGACAGAGAAAGAGACCAACAGGTATCTCTAATACAAAGATTTATATTTTGGAAGGCCTTGACTGTGCAAACTGTGCAGCTAAGATTGAGGCAAAGTTAAGAACACTCAATGGTGTAGATGATCTGACAATTACTTATGCGACAAAGCAGATGAAACTTTCTGCAAAGAATCCGGATCAGATGATTCCGTTGATTAAAGAAACAATTGATTCTATGGAAGATGGAATTACAATTGTGCCAAAAGATAATAAAGTAGTAAAATCAACAGAAAAAGAAGAGAAGAAATTCTCATTTAATAATCCATTAGTAAGTATCGGTATTGGCGCAGTAATATTTATTATTGGTGAGGTACTTGAACATATTGGAAATGTACCGACGATTCCGATGTTTGCCCTGTTCTTGATTGCATATTTAGTTCTCGGCGGCAAAGTATTAGTTACAGCTGGGAAGAATATCATGAAAGGCCAGGTATTTGATGAAAACTTCCTGATGTGTATCGCAACAATTGGTGCGTTCTGTATTCAGGAATTTCCGGAAGCAGTAGGTGTAATGCTTTTCTATCGTATCGGTGAATATTTTGAAGAAAAAGCAACGGAGCAGAGTCGTACACAGATTATGGAAGCAGTTGACTTAAGACCGGAAGTTGTTAATCTTATTGTTGGAGAAGATATTCGTGTCATTGATGCAGAAGAAGCTAATGTAGGAGATATCCTTTTAGTACGTCCCGGTGACCGTATTCCATTAGATGGTGTTATCATTGATGGAGAGAGCCGTATTGATACTTCACCTGTCACCGGTGAACCAGTACCGGTTATGGCAAAAACAGGAGATAATATTGTTTCCGGATGTGTCAATACATCAGGACAGTTAAAAATTCGTGTTGAGAAGATTCTTGAGGAATCTATGGTAACAAGAATTCTTGATTCGGTGGAAAATGCAGCAGCAAGTAAGCCGAATATTGACAAGTTTATTACTCGTTTTGCAAGAGTGTATACACCGTTTGTTGTATTTTTTGCATTATTTGTAGCGATTGTTCTTCCATTTATTTTACCTGATTCTCTGAACTGGCATCTTTTTGTAGATAGTGCATACACAGGAACAGTAAATACCATTCATGGAACAAGCGGAACAGCATCAATTTATACAGCATTGACATTCCTTGTTATCAGTTGCCCTTGTGCATTAGTATTAAGTGTTCCTCTGGCATTCTTTTCAGGAATTGGAGCAGGCTCTAAAAAAGGTATCCTCTTTAAAGGAGGAATTGCTATTGAAGGGCTTAAAAATGTCAAAGCAATTGTAATGGATAAAACAGGAACAATCACAAAAGGTAACTTTGTAGTTCAGAAAGCAAATCCGGCAGGAAATGCGATGACTGCAAATGATTTATTAGCAATTAGTGCAAGTTGTGAATTGTCTTCTACACATCCGATCGGAAATAGTATTGTAGATGCAGCAAAAGAAAAGGGACTTTCCATTGAGCGGCCTTCTAAAGTAGAAGAAATCGCAGGACATGGTATACGTGCAGAACTTAGTAAAGGTGTGGTTCTTTGTGGTAACAGAAAGCTTATGGATGAACAGAATGTTGATCTTAGCTCCTATCAGAAAGAAGACTTTGGCACAGAAGTCCTCGTTGCATTAAACGGTAAATTTGTTGGAAACATTGTTATTTCTGATACAGTAAAGGAAGATGCGAAAGAAGCAATCGCTGCGGTAAAGAAGCAGGGAATCATTACTGCAATGCTTACAGGCGATGCGCAGGAGAGCGCAGATGCTGTTGCAAAAGAAACAGGAATCGACGAAGTACATGCAAAATTGCTTCCACAGGATAAGTTATCCGAGTTGAAGAAAATCAGAGAAAGTCATGGAGCAGTTATGTTTGTCGGAGATGGTATCAACGATGCACCGGTACTCGCTGGCGCAGATGTTGGTGCGGCAATGGGAAGTGGCGCAGATGCAGCAATTGAAGCAGCAGATGTCGTATTTATGAATTCTGAAATGAAAGCGATTCCGGAAGCAGTCAGCATTGCAAAGATGACAAACAGCATTTCATGGCAAAACGTTGTATTTGCACTTGCGATTAAAATTATTGTTATGATCATGGGACTTTTCGGATTTGCAAATATGTGGATCGCAGTATTTGCAGATACAGGAGTATCCGTACTCTGCCTTCTGAATTCCATTAGGATTCTTCATAGAAAATAATAGTTTGTAGATTTTGTAGAGACGAAAAAAGAGAAACTGCCCTATCCCATCTGCTCTGTAGTCGCTGTGTTTAAAATGCTTGTCCGCATCTTAAACACGCTCCGAAGCCGCATCTGGGATAGGGCAGTATTTCTTTTTTCTGACTATCTAAATCCACAATCGGTGAGAATGAGGGGATTGTCCAGAAGGCTATGGTTTTCATCCAAATAAAGGCTCCAGACAAGGAATATTTTCTTATGGAGAAATAGTTATTTGATTAAAAATCATAATTTTCCAAAGAATCCCCTTCTCTTTCCAACACAAATCAATAGTTTGCTATTTGCTATCAAAACTGCCAGCCGCTGAAACACATTTTCATACTGAATTGTAAGAAAACTACGATAAAGAAAAAATGTGATAAGTATTGCATTTTGTGACTTTGCGCTGTGGAATTTTGATTCTGAAAACTTCGGACTCGTTTTTCCGAAGTTTTTGTTTTTTGAGACAAAATGAAGCGTTTAGCGCAACGGAACAAAATCAAACTTATCACAATTCTTTTTTTATCATAGTTCTCAAAGAAGACATTCTCATCTGGAGATTTTCATTCCAAATAAAAACCATAGACTTCTGGACAATCCCTTTATTCCTAGCCAAGATTTAAATACTAATTTTCATCTGGAACCAAAG
>UMJO01044061.1_pt1 | contig 11940 bp, 10 predicted proteins | sample 1966081 | NCBI WGS metagenome assembly UMJO01 (sample SAMEA4836152, study PRJEB28245) | human gut metagenome | biome: gut microbiome; material: fecal sample | place: Denmark | collected 2008 | reverse complement strand
TACCACGCCATACAGAGCTTTGCGCCGGGAGAGGTCACGCCGGAAACGGCGCACGAGATCGGTATTCGGCTCGCAAAAGAAATGTGGGGTGAACGGTATCAAGTGCTTGTTGCAACGCATTTAGATCATGAGCATATCCACAACCACTTCGTTAGTGCGCCCATAAGGGGCAGAGTAAATCCGCTTAGCAAGCGGCAGGTGTGAGGTTTCAGGCCTGTGGTCAACGGCTAACCTGGCGGGGAAACCCAAAGGGGACAGCAGCATGACCGTAAAGCTGCAAGTTGGCAAGTTGCCGTGCCACGACTGAGCAGCAAGACCAAAAGTTCATATAAGGATGAAACCTAAACTGGCTGAACGGCAGTCCGAGGGACATTTGTGGTGGTCGTAACGGAAGGCAGCTATACCCGTTACGCTGTGCATCTCACCTGTAGAAACATGAGCAGGATGAGCGAAACCGAATGCACAGTCCGTATGTATCAGCATAAAAGGACGAAAACCGCATCCGACAATGAACAATGCTTTTTTACTCTGCTGCTAAATGGGGATTGCCTAAGTTGGAACGCTCACAAGAGCTATGGGCGTAGGCCCTGAATATCCAATATGGCAACGGAGCCGCCGTAGTAGTCCGAGCGTATTAATGGCACGCACATGGCGAAGGGCGGCAGTTCATTCAATTCAATACAACAGAAAGGAAGGTGCGTGAGGCACTATGAGAGATCCAGAAAATGTATTGAACAGTCTGCAAGAACATTCAGCTCAATCCGGCTATGTCTATGACAGGTTGTACCGCAACCTGTTCAATCGGGAATTTTTCTTACGGGCATATCAGAATATTTATGCCAGTCAGGGAAACATGACCGCAGGCACAGACGGAAAAACCATCGACGCAATGAGCCTTGAAAGAATCGACAGGCTTATTGCAACCCTGAAAGACGAATCCTACCAGCCCAAACCGTCCAGACGGACATATATCCCTAAGAAGAATGGAAAACTCCGTCCTCTGGGTATTCCGTCCATTGACGACAAGCTGGTACAGGAAGTTGTCCGTATGCTGTTGGAATCCATCTATGAGAACAGCTTTGAGGACGCCTCCCATGGCTTTCGGCCTGACAGAAGTTGTCACACAGCTTTGAGGATGATTCAAAATCGCTTTACCAGATGCAAGTGGTTTGTTGAGGGTGACATTAAAGGATTCTTCGACAATATTGACCACAATGTCATGATTGGCATCCTTCGCAAGAGAATTAAAGATGAGCGTTTTCTGCGCCTTATCCGTAAATTTCTCAACGCAGGATATATGGAAGATAACCAACTGCATCAAAGCTACAGCGGCACTCCGCAGGGCGGCATCATTAGTCCCATTCTAGCCAATATCTATCTCGACCAGTTCGACAAATATATGGCTGAATACAAGAAACGGTTTGACCGTGGGAACAAGCGAGCCGTCAATGTGGAATACCATAAGCTGAGCGCAAAGAGAATCCGACTCAAAAGGAAGCTGGCAAAGGCACAGTCTGAGGAAGAAAAGCAATCCCTTTTGGAAAGCATCCGGGAACTGGATAAGGTACACAAATCCATCCCCTGCAAAAATCCAATGGATACAAATTTCCGCAGACTGCAATACGTCCGTTACGCTGACGATTTTCTTATCGGTATCATCGGAGCCAAAGAGGATGCACAGGCTGTTAAGCAGGAAATCGGCGTATATATCGCCGAACAGTTGAAACTGGAACTGTCGGAAGAAAAGACGCTGGTCACTAAAGCAACAGACCGTGCAAAATTCTTGGGATTTGACATCAGGGTCACACCGCAGAGCAATCACACCAAAAAGACAAAAAGCGGTTCCACAGCCCGAAACTACAGCGGCCATGTAATGCTGGAAGTTCCGACTTCTGTCATTCAAAAAAAGCTGCTGGAACTGGGAGCCATGAGAATTGATGTTCGCAATGGAACAGAGATTTGGCAACCCACGTATCGTGGAAAACTTGTCGGACGAACAGACCTGAGTATCCTAGACCAGTACAATGGTGAGGTGCGGGGATTCTGTAATTATTATGCGATTGCAAACAATCGCTCTAAGCTGCACAAGTTCCGCTATATCATGGAGTACAGTTTCTATAAAACCTTGGCCTGTAAATACCGTACAACCAAAGGCAAAATTATTGCTCAATATCGTATTGTCAAGGACATCGGGGTAAAATTCCAGGACAAGCATGGAAATGAGCGCATCCGACTACTGTGGAAGGACAGTCTTGCAAGAGACCCCTATCCGCTGGGAAAAGAAGCAGATATTATCCATAAGCCGAAAGGCATCCTGAAAAAGCCCAGTCTCGGCGCACGATTAAAAGCAAATCGGTGTGAATGGTGCGGAAAAGAAACTTCAGCGTTGGTAATGCACCAAGTTAGAACGCTGAAAGAGCTGGATGAAAGCCAACCGTGGGCAGTTTTCATGAAGAGGATTAACCGAAAAACTTTGGTGGTCTGTGAAAGTTGTCACACGAAAATTCACGGTGCAGGCTGTGAATGAATAGAGAGCCGGATACAGCGAGAGTTGTAAGTCCGGTTCGGGGGCGAGTGCCTGGAAACCTACCGCAGCAATGCGGCAAGGCGCTGGGTACTTAGCCTACTCAACTCGGTTTCGTTTCTGGACGGCAAACGCTTATGGAAAGAGAAAAACTATTGGCAAATGAGAACGGTTTCGGATGCACTTTGCAGAGAGTATGGTTTATCACTTATCAAGCCGGTGCGCCGAGGTATGCCGTATGCAGCTTGGCAGGCAGAAAAAGAAGGAAAGCCGAACCGGCGTAAAGCGCTACGCGAAGACATAGACCGCATACTCGCAAATGAAAATATAGAATCGCTCGAAGCTTTTTACGATACGCTGCGGGCGTACGGGTATGCCGTTATGACGGATCGAAAGTATGTTGCGATTTGTCCGCCGGGCGGTGAACGAAATATTCGTTTGCAGTCGCTTGGAGAAAACTACGAGCCGGAAGCGCTGCACTTGCGCATTCTCCGTATCAAAGCAGACCGACTGCTCGGTAAAACCAAAGTTATAGAACAGCCGATGACGCCCAAAAGGAAAATGCGCTTGCAAGGAACGGTACGTCGAAAATCTAAAGCGCATGGAATACGGGCGCTTTATTATAAATGGCTTTATTATCTCGGTGTTTTTAAGCGGCGTCCCAAAGTATACGGCAGCGCGTTTGCCACGGCGCGTTGGCAACTGAACGCATACATAAAGCAGTTCGATTATGTTGCGGCGCACAATATTAAAACGCGCGATGACGTAGAGCAACGGTTACGCGTAGTGCAGCACGAAATCTCCGGGCAGATTGATGAGCGGGAAGAAATAAGAGCAGTGCTGCGGCGTTTGGAGACAGGCGATGCTGAAATACAGGAGCAGCTTGAGAAAATCGAGAAGATCAACGCACAACTCAAAAAGCTGCGGACAGAAGCAAAGCTGTGTGTGCAAATCCTCGAGCAGCAGCCGCAGATCAAATCCAAGATCGACAAAGCACATGAAGTAAAAACATTTGAAACAGAAAGGGGAAAAGAAAATGGACGAACAAGCGATCATCACCTTGAGCATCGAAGGAACGAAGCTGCTCCTACGCGGGAGCAAAGAAGTTCTGGCAGCGCTCGTAGCAGCGATCCGATACAGCGCAGATAAAATGATCCCGGCGCGAAAATGCCGGGATTTTTTGACGAGTACATCGGAGGTGCGCTTTATCTCGATGAGCGATGAAGCCATCGAAACATTCAAAAAGGCTGCACGACCCTATGGCTTGCGGTACTTGCATTTGCACGACAGTAACGGAGATGGGTTATCGACCTTAATGGTGCGCGGCGAAGATGCAGCAGTTATCAACCGCCTGATCGAGCGCAATAAACTGGCTGTGCTGACGGATGTTACACAGGCGGAAATCGAACGTGATCCGTCTAAGGCTGCGGACATCAACGAACCGATTCCGGAGGTTGTGATTGGAAAAGATCAAGTTCGAGTGCAGGATGCGGTTAAAGAGGCACGCGGCAGCGCACAAGACCTTTTAAAGCCGGAGCCAAACCCTACGAAAGGGCAGACGGAACAGAAAAGCCGTCTGTCCTCCAAAGGCTTGAAGACATCCGAAATGGAACAAGAGGCTGAAGAACTTTGGGCAGATGTTACGGCGTCTATTGATAAGGACTTTGCAGAGCGAATCGAAGAAAAGCGTCAGCACAATTTTGAACTTTATAACCAAGACGACCCGCTGCTCGGCGAGAAGGTTGTGAAAACCAAACGTACCGTGCCGGTACAGGACAAGCCATCTGTTATGAAAAAGCTGGAGGCTGCAAAAAACGTCAACACGCAAAAAGAAGCGAGAATTGCGGAAGCTGTGCGCCAGATGCAGGCAGGTGGACGTACTTCAAATACCGATAAGGTCATTCAGAAGACGCCGAAGGTGAAGCCGCAAAAGCTGAGAAGGTAGGATGGTGTGTATGGCAATATCAAAAGAAGACATAAAACCTTTGGCTTGGTCGGCGGAGGATGAACCAATGTTCCTTAAGGACGACGAAAATAAAGACGGAAAAAGCGGCAATGTTGCCGGTTCTGCGGATACGATTTTACGCACACGTCGCATTTTCAAAATGAAGAAGAATTCCGGCGGCAGAAAAAAACAATCATGGAAAGCGCTGAATACACGTTGGCTAATGGCGCGGGATGAGATGTTCGTCAACGAGCGTTTCTTGGAGAAAGTGTTGCAGGTTATGGGACGTATGCGGTTTGGTGTCAAAAACTCAATGCTGATCGCATTGCAGAATGAGAAGGCAACACGTATTGCAACGGCTGCATCATGGCGCGGCTTAGGCGTGCAGCTTCTGCCGGGTGCAGAGGCAAAACCGATATGGTTGGATGCAGGAGCAGACACGCAGCGAAAAACCATAGTACCGAGCAAATGGTATGACATTACGCAGACAGATGCCGGAGAAAAACTGACGCTGAAAGGTACGATCTATAACACGCTTGCCATTTGCAGGATCACTCTAAATCAGATCGACGAGCTGAAAATCGTAGAACAACAAGGTGTGACGGGCATCCACTATGACCGTGAAGTACATGCGTATCTTGTGCAGCCGGGGCAGATGGAAAGAGCTATGCTTTGCTACGCCGCGCTTGAAGCATTGGCCGAAAAAGATTTTGCGCTGGTTTTTCAGGAGAATGAGAAAACAGCGCTGCCGGATACACCGGCAAATGAGATCATTGCAAAATGTGCAGCGTATATTGTATGCGTACATTTTGGCGTTTTGCCGCAGGAAGTGTGTGTGCGCGTCCCGACGGCGCTCGGCACAGATAAAATTGAAAATCTGCTGCGGGCGTTATCCACAGCGCAGAGCATCGCAGCACAAGAAATTATGGTGATCGAAAATCGACTTCGGTCAAAGAAATGGAGGACAATATGATGAAAAATGAAAAAGAATTAGCGGCAAGAGGTTGCTTGTGTGTGGAACCGAGTTCACCGGAATGCAGCGTACCTTATATCGTTACAGACCCCAAAGGCGAGTTGCGGCATTATGAGGAAAAAATAAAGGAAAACGGTTATAAAATAATTGTGAGCGAGTTCAAAAGATGAGAGGAAAAAATACATTAACGGCTTGGATCATGGCAGGCATCGGGGCGGTATTTGTGCTTTGGCTTGCGGTGCTGATCGCGCCGTATGCAGAGGGCGGCTTGCCCGGGATTTTGCTGAACATGAATGAGATCACTGCACATCCGTTTCGGTTGGAACTCTGTGCCGACACAGGAAAAGCCGTGGGCATATTTCTGGGCGGTTATGCGTTAGTGCTTTTATACATATTTAGCTCACAGAAGAATTTTCGCCACGGCGAGGAACACGGTTCGGCAAAATGGGAGAATGTGTATCTACTGAACCACCGGCTCCACGACAAAGAACACCCGGATGAAAACCGCATCTTATCCAGACATTTGAGCATCACAACGGATCAGCGCAAGTTAGATAAAAACCTATTTACGCTTGTTATCGGCGGCTCCGGCTCGCGCAAAACACGAGCGTACGTAAAACCCAATTTACTGCAATGTAACTCATCTTATATCATCATGGACCCGAAAGGGGAGCTGCTCCGCGATATTGGCAATGTATTTAAGGCAGAGGGTTACAAAATCCGTGTCTTTGACCTTATTGATATGCTCAGCAGTTTTCGGTATAACCCATTCGTCTATTTTAAACGGGAAAGCGACATACAAGGCTTTATCACGAACTTATTTGCAAATACCGAGGATAAAACGAAACATGGTGGTGATGCCTTTTGGGACAAGACGGCGAAAATGATGCTTTCGGCGCTCATGTATTACGTGTGGTATGAATGCCCGGAGACGGAAATGAATTTCGGAACAGTTATGGAGCTGATCCTTGCCGAGACCGTCGAAGAAGGCGATGAAGCCGGTATCTCTGCGACACAGGTGCTCATTGAGGAACTGCGTGCCAGAAGCCCGAGGCATATAGCGGTGCGCTACTTTGATGCTTACCGTAAGGGTGCAGGGGAGACGATCATGAGTATTCAGGAATCGCTTCTCAGCCGCTTGGAAAAGTTTTTGCTTGAAGACGTGGTAAACCTAACGACCGGTGATGAATTGGAACTCGAAAAGATTGGCGAAGAAAAAACGGCGCTGTTTATCCGTATGCCGGACGACAACAGTTTCCATTTTCTGGCATCGGCGCTCATCACACAGCTTTTTCAGCTTATGATGGCACAGGCAGATGCACGCAGCACCGGCAGCTTACCCGTGCCGGTGCATTTTGTGCTCGAGGAAGCGCGAAATATTACGTTGCCGGACAGCTTCCAAAACTGGGTTGCGACGATGCGTTCGCGCAACATCACATTATCGATTATTCTGCAAAATATATCGCAGATCAAGCGTATGTTCCCGGACGACTGGGAGTCCGTGTCCGGCATGTGCGATGAGATACTATATCTCGGCGGCAACGAGCAGAGCACACACGAATGGATTTCCAAAGCGATGGGACAGGAAACGATCGATAACCGTAGCTACGGTACAACGCATAGTTGGACGAGCGGCAGCAACAGCACCAATGAGCAAAACAGTGGCCGCGCTTTGATGGATGTAACAGAGGTACGTCTAAAAAACAAGCTGCTGAAAGGCAAAATTGGCAGCGTAATTATGATCTTAGCCGATGAGCGGCCGATAATCGACGAAAAATACGACCTGAACCGGCATCCGAGAATTAAGCTTTCGGCCGACGGCGGTGCGCCGCAGTATTCTTATGTTTCGTCAGCGCTTTTGCCGGAAACGAACACAATACAGATCAACGAAACAGACGTTGATGAAGACGAGGTGGACGGTATGTTTACCTTTGACCTTCAAAATGTCGAACTAAATTAAAGGAGCGATTCACATGAGAAAGTTTAATTTGAACCGAGTGGGAAAATACGCACGGTACGCATACTTTGCGATGGCAAGCGCAACGCTGCTTGCTATCCCCTGCTTTGCAAGCACCGGTGTGGCAGAGATTGACACACCGATTAACAATTTGCTGACGATGTTTTTCGGGTTGCTGAAAGTAGTAGGTATATTTGTAGGCTTATTTGGTCTTGTGCAAATCGTCATGGCAGGATTTAGCCACGATTCTACGAAGCGCATTATAGGTGTTACGTGTATTATCGGTGGATTTACCCTTTGCTTCGCACAGCAGATTCTGACGTTCCTCGGTATGACAACAGCATAAAAGGGAGTGAACTGCTTTGTATGAACTTGTGCTGCAATTTTTAACACAAATATTCGGCTTGATGTACTCGGTGCTGACGGAAGATCTCTCAGATTTTAGCCCGCACGCATACGAGTATATTTCAATTCTGAATACGATATTGAAAGGGTTTGCATCATCACTGATGCTTGTTGCATTTTGCGTAGGGTACATACAATCCGCCGTGTCGCTGATCGAGCAAAAAACGCCGATTGCAATATTCAAAACCTTGGCGCGGCTCGTGATCGTCAATGCTCTGGTGGTACGCGGTACGGATATAATCCTCATGCCGATGTTCTCTGTTGTCCGCAGCTTAACAAGCCGCCTGATTGAGGCGATGGGCGGACAAGCCGGACTTCTTCCCAATATAGACGAAAGCTCACCGGGCGGTGTTGCCGGTGCGATAGGCGAGCTGCTGTCCATTAACATCCTGACCGGTATTTTATATATTGCGGTCATTATCAGCGGTCTGGTTTTGCTGCTGACGGTGTTCGGGCGTTTTCTCAAAGTCTATGTCTATATGTCGATAGCGCCGGTTCCGTTGGCGTTTTTTGCCGGTGGAAATGTAACCGCCATGTATGGCCGCAACTATATAAAAAACGTGTTCGGCGTTTGCATGGAAGCCGTTACGATGGTAATCGCCATACAGCTGTTTTGCGCGATAGCGGATGATGCTGTGATGACACAGGTAGGCGGGATGTTGGGCTTTCTGGGTACGATGGCGAAACCGGTCATGCTGCTTCTGTACTTGTCGTCTCTCAGCGCCATTATAAAAGGTGCCGACAACATGACGCATAAGCTGTTGGGATTTGTGTAAGGAAGGAGCGAAAAGAGTTATGCAAATCAAAGTAAACCAAGAAATACGAGATATTAAAGATGAGTTCCTATCCGGTTTATCTGTGCGTCAGACTATTTGGAGTGCTGCAGCGCTATGTGCGGGCTTTATCACTTTTTGGAATGTATATACGCGTTTCGGCAGTACCGATATGGCATCGTTCCTTACGTTATGCGCAAGTGCACCGTTGGCCTTGATAGGCTTTTTTAAGTGGCATAAAATGCCCGCCGAACGTGTGGCGTTATGCTGGCTGCATGCGCTCTTGATGCCTCGCAGGCTTGTTTTTAAGGGCAGCAATATACACGCAAATGAGATTGAACAGCTTTGCACAGCCGCACGTGCGGTCGAGCTGAATGAAATGAAGAACAGAAGGGAGAAAGGCAAAGATGCTTTGGAAAAAGACCTTGAGGGGCGCGGAGCAGTATCAACAGGGAAGCATGAAAATTCCGCGCAGCACGCAGGAGATGATCCCGGTCAAGCACATTCTGAATGATGGTACATTCGTACTTGACAGCGGAGAATATTCCAAAATGTTTGCGTTTACGGACATCAACTACACGGAGCTGCGCGATGAAGAAAAGATGCGTCGGCTTGTGGATTATTCAGCACTGCTCAATTCTATCGATAAAGGCATTTACGCGAAGATCAGTATTTTCTTTCGACCGATACGGCAGGAGCAGTTCGAGCGCGATGTGTTGATCCCGATGAACCCGGAAGATGAGTTGGATGATTATCGGGAGAATATGAATACCGTACTGCGGGAACAGGTGCGCGGTACGCTCGGCATGACGAAGCAGGCGTATCTGACGATAACAGCAGGACGAAGAAATGATGAAGATGCCGCAGCGTTTTTTGCTCGCGTGGAGGGAAACTTAATCAGCAGTTTTCAGGCGCTCGGCGTGGAGCTGCGTGCTGTGCCTTTGTCTGAACGTCTGCGTTTGCTACACGATATTTACCGGCCGGGTTTAGAGGAAACTTTCCGATATGATGCTCACGCAGAAAAAAAGCTCGGCATGAACTGGAAAGACAGCATTGCACCGCTCAGTGCGGAAGCTCTCAATTCCTGTACGCATTTGAAGATCGGCGGCCGATACTGCAAAACGCTGTTCCTGAATGCCTATCCGATATATCTCAACGACCGCATTGTTTCGGATATTGCCTCTATCGGCAAGCCGATGATCTTTACAATCGATTTTCTGCCGATACCGAGCGCCGAAGCGATGGCGGAGGCGGAAAGCCGCAGTATGGCAATCGATACGAAAATCGTAAACTATACGCTGCACCAACAGCGCAACGGCAATTACAGCGGCAGCGTGCCGTATAAGCTGATGCAGCGTGCGGCAGGAGTACAGGAAGTCATGGAGGCTATACAGGAGCGCGACCAAAACTTATACCTTGTTACCGTCACCGTAGCACATTTTGCCGATACGCGGGAAGAACTGGAAAACGATGCTGAAAGCATCATGAGCAAAGGAAAATCCATTTCCTGCCAGTTTCTTCCGCTCCTTGCCCAGCAGTACGAGGGGCTGAATACGGCATTGCCTTTTGGGCGTCCGTTTATTCAGGCGGATCGATTGCTAACAACGCAGGCGCTTGCCGGTATTTGCCCGTTTGCAGCGCAGGAAATCTATTATCCGGGCGGCTCGTGGTTCGGTATTAACGCAAAGACGAAACGTCTCATTACCATAAACCGCGATATGCTGATGAGCGGCAACAGCCTTGTGTTGGCGACGACCGGCGGCGGTAAGTCGTTCCACATCAAGGAGGACGCTTTGCAGGTCGCACTGAAAGGGGAGGCAGACATATTTTTCGTTGACCCGGAGTGTGAGTATGTTGTGGCGACACAAAGGCTTGGCGGAACGGTGATCTCCTTATCTCCGTCTACACCGCACAGGATCAATCCGCTTGAGATCAGTGCCGACCCCGATGACCGCAGCAGCGAACCGTTGAAAGAAAAGCTTGAATTTGTCATGTCTTTTTGCCGTATCTTGCTTATGGAAGATGGCAACGTGCTTGACGGCAAAATGAAAAGCCTTTTGGATCGTTGTGTGCGAAAGCTGTATGCACCGGTCGTGGCATCCGGTTATACAAAGCCGTCGCCGCTGCTTGGTGATCTGTACCGTATGCTGAAAGAGCAGGACGCACCGGAAGCACAGGAACTGGCGCTGCGCATGGAAATTTATACTGCGGGTTCTTACGATATGTTTGCGCAGTCTACGAACGTCGATACACAGGCGCATATCATCGACTATGACCTTTCAAAGCTTGGTGAGGGTATGAACGCGGTCGGTATGCTCATTGTCCTTGAATCGATTTACAGCCGCCTAATGGACAACTGGCGGAAAAAGAGGCACACGTACATTTATATCGATGAGATCATGACGATTTTTCGTAACCCATACGCGGCACAGTATTTTGCATCGCTTTGGCAGCGCATCCGCAAGCGCGGCGGTTATATCATCGGTGCGACCCAGAACACAACGGAAATACTAAACAGCCCGGAGGCACGTAAACTGCTTGAAAACAGCTACATTATCACGATGCTGTACCAGTCTGCACCGGACAGAGACGTACTTGCGGAAATGTTTAGCCTGTCTGAGGCGCAGAAGCAGGCGCTTGCCAAGGAGCAGTACGGCACAGGACTCATCAAGGTCGGCAGCACGATTGTGCCGTTTGAAAACGATTTCCCGACCGATAATCCCTTGTATCAGCTGATGTCCACAAAGCCGTCTGACGGATGGGGGCAAGAAGTAAATGAACATTACGACGTATGAGAACACGGTAAAGAAAGGCACGATCAAGGCACACGGGCGCAGTGACGGTTTACGGGAAATGTCGGAGCAGCTCGCCGAGATGCAAAAAATCGTCACTGCACCGATGAGCGTCGATACGCCGGAGCAAGATGGGGACAAAGCGCCGGAAACGGCTGCGGCGGATCAAGTCGTCGGCCGTGCAAAATCGACGGCAGGGGCGGTCAGAGATGCTGTGACGAGTGAGATCAAGCGCGCTGTGCGAAAGAGTAAAAATAAACCCGTTGAACGAGGCGTGCAACCGTTGGCGAAGAGTTCTCCGTGGCGATCGACGTCGCGTGCAGGAAATACGGTGCAGGCATCGTATAAAGTTGCATCCAAGACTGCGTATAGAAGCACCTCCGAAGCAGTGTCACATGCGGCACGCGCCGGTGCGCAAGCTGCACAGCAGGCAGCTAAGACGGCCACTGTGGAGACTGTAAAAGCTACGGCAACCGTAAGCGCCGGTGCAGCGACGGCGGGAACCAGCGTGGCCGTACAGGCTGCGGCCGAAACGGCTAAAAAGGTAACGGTCGGCACGGTGCAAAAAATA
>UMJO01009854.1_pt1 | contig 11972 bp, 10 predicted proteins | sample 1966081 | NCBI WGS metagenome assembly UMJO01 (sample SAMEA4836152, study PRJEB28245) | human gut metagenome | biome: gut microbiome; material: fecal sample | place: Denmark | collected 2008 | reverse complement strand
ACGCAGGTGATCCGGGGGAGAATTGGAAATACGGTGATCCTTGGCGGAATTGGATTTGTCATTACTTTTGCAGGGGCATTGCCTTTTGGACTTCTCTGCGCAGCAAAAGAAAACAGTGTATTTGATCGTGTGATGTGCAAGGTTGGTACTTTGTCCAGCTGCATCCCGGAATTCTGGCTGTCGCTGGTTTTTATCCTGCTTTTCAGTGTAATCTGGAGAATCCTTCCAAGCAGTGGTGCTTACAGCATCGGGCAGGAAGCGAATCTGGCAGACCGTATCCGCCATCTGATCATGCCGATGGCGGTGGTGATACTGGAGCATCTCTGGTACTACGCCTACATGATCCGAAACCGGCTTCTGGAGGAAACCAGACGGGATTATGTGCTGCTTTGTAAGGCAAAGGGCATGTCCCGGGGACAGATTCTGCGCCGCCACTGCCTGCGCAATATTATGCCGACTTATATCAGTCTGATGGCGATCTCTGTTCCGCATATTCTGGGAGGCACCTATATCGTAGAGACGGTATTTTCCTATCCGGGCATCGGAACGCTGTCTTACGAAAGCGCCCGTTACGGCGATTACAATATGCTGATGGTTCTGTGCCTGCTGACAGGTGCAGTGGTGATCTTTTGCAATATGCTCGGACAGATCATCAATGAGCGGATTGATCCGAGAGTACGAAGTGAACGGGGATAATTATGATGAAGAGAAAGAGACATATAGCCTGTGGAAAGAAAAAGATGCCGGTTGCTTCGTGCATTATATTGCTGGTCATCGTGCTGGGCTGCGTTTTTGCAGATGTTATCTGCAAAAAAGATCCATCCTATCTGGACCTGATGAATTATACCAAGGCACCGAACGCAGAATTCTGGTTTGGAACAGATACGTTGGGAAGAGATATTTTTTCCTGCATTTGGCACGGCGGACGGGTCTCTCTGCTGATCGGTGTGGCATCAACGGCGCTTTCTACCGTGATTGCCATTGTTTATGGTGCGATCAGTGGAATTGCCGGAGAAAAAGTGGATACGCTGCTGATGCGTTTTACGGAGATTATTTTAAGTATCCCGAATCTGCTGCTGATTATTTTCCTGCAGGCCATTATGGGAAAGGCAACGATCGGCACGATATCCATTGTCATCGGATTGACAAGCTGGTTTGGAATTGCAAAAATTATCCGTACCGAAGTCCGGCAGCTGCGCAGCAGTGAATATGTGATTGCAGCAAAATGCATGGGAGGAAGTTTCTGGCACATTTTATGGAAACATCTGGCGCCGAATTTTGTGTCATCAATTATGTTTATGGTGGTAATGAATGTCCGCTCCGCGATCGTGGCGGAGTCGACGCTGAGTTTCCTGGGCATTGGATTGCCGTTGGATGTGATTTCCTGGGGCAGTATGCTGTCTCTGGCAGAAAAAGCACTGATGACGAGAGCCTGGTGGATCATTCTGATTCCGGGAATTTTTCTGGTGGTCGTATTGATGTGTATTACCAGTCTGGGGCACTGGCTTCAGGTGAGAGTCAGCCATCAGGAAGCAAAATTATAACACCTTCCATCTGCGCTGGGAAAAGAATGATAGAAATCTTGCAATGAATAAGGAGCAAAACGTTACAATGTGGAACGGCTGTGCCAGATGGTCAGACATATCAAAGAGGATTGCTATTTGTGCATTTAGTATAAGAACAGATGCCAAAATAGCGGTCCTCTTTTTGTCACATTCTAAATATTGTAAAAATGCATGAGTGGATGCTCTTTATTTGTAGCAAAAAATGTATTTATCTAAAAAGTGAAACAAATATAGATGAAAAATCACATAAATCCTGTTAAAATAAAAAGAATATGATCGGCATAAAAATGTTTTGCAGGATTTATGGAGTTGCGAAATTTAGACTTGCAGAGATGCGCTGGAGAATATGTCATGCATTGCATGAGGCGTATCTGGGAGCAAGAATGCCGGAACATTCCTGATCATACAGATGTTGGAGGAAAAAAATGGACGTAACATATTTATCAGATATATTAAAAAAAGTTTCGGACAACAGCATGGATGTGGATACTGCATTAGAATCTTTGAAGCATTTGCCGTATGAAGACATTGGATATGCCAATATTGATCAGCACAGGAACCTGCGGACTGGTGAAGCGGAAGTTATTTTTGGTCAGAGTAAGACACCGGAGCAGATTGCAGGTATCGTTACACATATGATGCATGAGAATGCAAGGATCCTTGTGACCCGGGCATCAGAGGCAGCTTATGAAGCGGTGAAAGAAGTTGCACCGGAAGCAGTATATGAAAAACTTTCCAAAATCATTATGGTAGGAAAGATACCGGTGCCAAAGGAAGAAAAAGGGACGATCGCAGTTGTGACAGCTGGAACCTCAGATATTCCGGTGGCAGAGGAAGCTGCATTGACAGCCGAATTTCTCGGGAATAAAGTAGACCGTGTATACGATGTGGGTGTGGCAGGAATTCATCGCCTGTTTGGTAAGATCGATCAGATCCGGAGTGCAGATGTGATCATTGTAATTGCCGGTATGGAAGGTGCGCTGGCAAGTGTTGTTGGCGGTCTGGTGGAAGTGCCGGTGATCGCAGTGCCGACCAGTGTTGGTTATGGTGCAAGTTTTGGTGGCCTGGCAGCATTACTTTCCATGCTGAACAGCTGTGCGAACGGAATCGGTGTAGTAAATATTGATAATGGATATGGCGCAGCATGTCTGGCAAACAAAATTATGAAGAGGTAGGAACATGGCAAAGGCAAAAAAGTCAATGGTGGAAAAACAGCAGAGTGCCGATGTGGCAGAACAGGTGCACAGACTGGCACATGAATTGGGGCTGGCACATGGACATTCACATACAGAGGAAAATGATCATGCACAAATTTTGGAAAATGGAGGCACGCATGACCACACAGAGGGACATGGACATCACCATCCGAATTCTAAAGCAGTTTCCAATCGTCTGGCAAGAGCTATTGGCCATCTCGAAGCAGTAAAGCGAATGGTAGACCGGGAAGAAGACTGTGCAGAAATTTTGATACAGCTGGCAGCGGTTCGCTCTGCCATTAATAATGCAGGAAAAGTGATTCTGATGGATCATCTGAATCACTGTATCGTAGAAGCTGTTGAGGACAATGATTTGGATAAGATCAAAGAGTTTGGAGATGCAATACAGAAGTTTATAAAGTAAAATATGTACTCTCGGAATCTTTTAAATGAAGAATTCTGAGATAGATTTCTGATATACAATGACATTTTCGCAGTGCGTACACGGTGTGTACGACGAGAAAATGGAAGCAGTATATCAGAAATATAGCCAGAATGACTCGTTTAGAAAGACTCCGAGAGTACATAAATAAGTGCGGAGGAGATTAGTGTGAAGAAAATATTATATCTGGAATGTAAGACAGGAGCTGCCGGAGATATGCTGATGGGTGCATTATACGGTTTGCTCACAGAAGAACAGAAAGTATTATTTCTGGAAAAATTAAATGCAATCAGCGAAGAAGTGTGTGTGATTCCACAGGAAATATGCAAACAGGGAATCGGTGGAGTCCATATGAAAGTTGAAATTAACGGGGAAGAAGAAGGCATCGCACATACCCATGAGCATCATCATGATCATGAGGAAGCCCATGAGCATAGTCACTGTGCAGAACATAGCCATGAGGAAGCTCATATGCATAGCCATGAGGACGATCATGAACATGCACATCATCATGAAGGTGCACAGATTCATAATCATCATCACCATGAAGATGAACATGCACATGTGCATCATCACGGGCATCATGCACATACAAGTGTAGCAAGTATTTTAGAAAAAATCAGTGTACTGGATATGAGTGATAGTGTAAAGAAAAATGCTGAGGGAATTTACCGTGAAATTGCAGCAGCAGAGAGTAAAGTTCATCAAACTGATATGGAGCAGATCCATTTTCATGAAGTGGGTTCCGTGGATGCTCTGATCGACGTGGTTGGAAGCTGCCTTGCCCTTGAACTGCTTGGCGTAGATGAAGTGCAGGCTTCTCCGGTCTGTGTCGGAAACGGCACTGTTCGCTGTGCGCATGGCATCCTTCCTGTTCCGGCACCGGCCACAGCCGAGATTATTAAGGGGATGCCGGTATACTGCAGCAGTTTTGACGGAGAATTACTGACACCGACGGGGGCAGCTATCCTGAAATATTTTGTAGAGACTTATACAAAAGAAATGCATATGGAAATAGAAGAGATAGGTTACGGCTTCGGAACAAAAGATTTTGCACAGTTAAGCTGTGTAAGAGCATTTCTTGGATATCAGAAATAATTGTTTTCACTTGATTTTTTAGAATGAGTAAGAATGCGTGTTTTTCGAAATCAGTAACATTGCGGTTGTTTATAAAATATTGTAAAATAAGGTCATTAAAAATACCCTGAGGGGAAGGATACAAATATTATTACGACATAAGAGAAGAGAGGATTTGCAATGGAACTTAAGATGGAGCTCAGCCAGAAACAGGTTTTATCACAGCATATGGTTCAGTCCATGGAGATTCTTCAAATGAGCGCGCAGGAACTGGAAGGCTATATCGAAAAGCTGGCACTGGAGAATCCGGTGATCGAGCTGGCAGATTCCAGTCAGTCAAAAGCGGATATGCAGCAGGAAGATCTTCAGCGGAAGCTGGACTGGCTGGAGTCTACAGACTTGCAGAATCGTGTATATTATCAGCAGGAGCGAGATGCGGAAAATATGGAAGCAAACTGGCATGACAGCAGACAGTCCGAGGAAAATCTGGAGGAATATCTGCATGCACAGATTCTGCTGGCAGATTATACCGAACTAGAGCGTGTGATCATGGAATATCTGATCTGTTCGCTGGATTCCCGTGGTTATTTTTCCGGGGAACTTGCGCAGGTTGCAGATCATTTTAATGTTTCGGAAGAGAAGGTTGAAGAATTGCTGCAGGATATTCAGGAACTGGATCCGGCGGGCGTAGGTGCCAGAAATCTTCAGGAATGTTTGTTGCTTCAGATTCAGAGGAAAAAGAATTATTCTGACGTGACCGTAGAGATCATTGAACATTACATGGAAGAAGTTGCGAAAAACCATTTACCAAACATTGCAAAGAAACTGCAGGTTTCCCTGGAAGAAGTGCAGCAGGCCTGTGAGGAGATTCGTAGCCTGAATCCGAAGCCGGGAAGTTCTTTCAGTGACAGGGAGCAGTTACGATACATTAGTCCGGATGCGGTGGTTGTAAAATTGGAAAATCAGTTCGAGATTCTGATTAATGAGTATCAATATCCGGGATTTTCCATCAGCAATTATTATCAGGAAATGATGCAGAGTACTACGGATGCGGAGGCGAAAAAGTACCTGCAGGAAAAAGTACAGCAGGCGCAGTGGGTGTCTAATTGTATTTCACAGCGTTCCTCTACATTATCTAGAGTTATGCATCTTCTGGTGGAAAGACAGCATGAATTTTTCCTGGAAGGACCGGGGCATAAGCGTCCAATGCGGCTGGTGGATCTGGCGGAAGAGCTGGATCTTCATGAATCTACGATCAGTCGTGCCATGCGCGGAAAATATCTGCAATGTTCCTGGGGAGTCTTCCCTTTGAACTACTTTCTGACTTCTGTTGCAGTAAAAAGCAGTAATACCAATGGAATGGAGGATAAGACACCGGAGCAGATGAAAACAATGATCCGGGAGATTGTAGACAGTGAGAACAAGAAAAAACCATATAGCGATCAGGCGATCAGTGATCTGCTGATCGCAAAGGGCATCAAATTGTCCCGCCGTACAGTCAATAAATATCGTACCGAGATGGGAATTCCGGATAAGAGCGGCCGAAAAGAGTTTTAATCAGCTTTGGCAGAAAGCTTTCAGTGTGAGTTGCCAGTTTTATCAAAAATATCCAGTACAGTTATTTACGAAACGATGTATTAGTATTCGCGTTGCGTTGCTTGTGAAAGAGGGATTTATATGACATTAAAAGATTTTTTTATCAAGTATCCTAAGATTGCCATTGCATTTTCCGGAGGAACCGATTCGGCCTATTTATGCTATATGGCAAAAAAATATGCGAAAGAAATGACGGCTATTTATGTGTCTACCGCATTTCAGCCGACATTTGAAAAAGAAGATGCAATTCGTTTTTGCAAAGAATATGCGATTCCGTTGACTATTCTGGAGCGGGATGTGCTAAGTCAGGAGGCTGTCGTACAGAATCCGGCAAATCGCTGCTATTATTGCAAAAAAGTGATTTTTTCTGAGATTCAAAAGAAAGCACTGGAGCTTGGATTTACCTGTCTGGCAGATGGAACAAATGCTTCTGATGATGCAGATGACAGACCTGGTATGAAGGCATTGCAGGAGATGAAGGTATTATCTCCGCTCCGGATCTGCGGAATTACAAAGCCGGCGCTGCGTGATGTATCGGAACAGCTGGGATTATTTACTGCACGGAAACCGGCATATGCCTGTCTGGCTACCCGCATTCCGACAGGGACGCGGATCACAGCAGAGCAGTTGGAGAAGGTGGAACAGGCAGAAAGTGCTTTGATGGATATGGGATTTTCTGATTTCAGAGTCCGGCATCCGGAAGGTTATGCAAAGCTTCAGGTAAAACCGGAGCAGCTGCCATTAGTTTTTGAAAAAAGAGAAGAAATTCTGGCTGTTTTAGAGCCACTTTTTGGAACGGTCTGTCTGGATATGAAGACAAGATAGCACATTTTTTGAGATGTGTATTTTATAATGGAAAATACATTTGGATTTGAAAAAAAACTATGAAGTGGCACAAACCCGCAGAAACACTGGACTTGACCAATGGTCGAGTCCTTTTTTTGCATGAAAAGATTGACGGGGATGGGCTTTACTGTTATAACTGGGAGCACAGACAGAAATGTCGTAGTTGTTCCTGCAGGACAGAACTGAAATAAAAATCAGCAAAGAATGTTTTAAAGGCAGATTCAAGTTGAACGCACGTGAGATTTGGTGCGTGATTCTGGTCAGCGAAAGGTGACATATTCTTCTCAGAATCACTGTACATCCCCTCGTTTCCGGTGCATAGAGCGCTAAGAGGTGGGTAATGGGAAAAGCATCTTTGCGGGATATCGAAAGGAGTCAAATCTGAAATGGAAAAAAGAGAAAATTTCGGAAGATATATAAAAGAAAAACGAAAAGCCGCCGGACTCTCTCAGAAAGAGCTGGCAACACAGTTATTTGTATCAGAATCAGCCGTCAGCAAATGGGAGCGCGGTCTGTCCTATCCGGATATGACGCTGGTTACCAGTTTGTGTGAAATCTTACATGTGTCAGAGCATGAGCTGCTGACCGCCAGTGATGATATGCATCAGCGTGAGATTGAGGAGCAGTCCCGTGGATATCTGCGGATATTAAAAGGCTATACATGGGTGACGTATCTCTGTTATCTGGCAGTTTTAATCCCGTGCTTTATCGGGAATCTTGTGACGGAGCACCGCCTCTCCTGGTTCTTTATCGTAGTCGGTGGGCTTGCTATGGTATTTTCTTTTATCAATGTACCGGTGATGACCAAAACAAGACGCGCAGAAAAGTGTTTCTGGTGTTTTTATGGATCGATCATTTATATGCTGTGTGTTTGCCGGATTGTGTTAGGGGGTAACTGGCTGATCATGTCACTGCTTGGCGTCAGCTTTGGTCTACTTGGTATATTTTTGCCGATTATTTTATGCAGCTGGCATTATGACTGGCCGATATTGCACCACAAAGGTCTGATCTGTATGGCACTTGATACAGTGTTAAGCTATTTGATGGTATTTTTCGGCTGCTTGTTTTATGTGAAAGGCGTGACAGGTGTCATTATTGCTCAGAACTTGTGGGTTATGACCGTTTTTTCAATACTTGCATGGGGAATTTTTGTGGTGCTCCGATACATCAGATGTAGTCGCTTGATGAAAACCAGTATCACAGTTGCACTTTGTGGTGCATGGATGTTTTTTGCTAACACGCTGATCAGTGTTGCTTACAATAGAGTTGTTAGACCAAGTGTAAACTTTCATAACTGGATGGATTTCGGTGGACAAAATATCGGACTGGTGGTTCTGATCGTCGGTGCGGTGATGGTCGCAGCGAGTATGATCCGGGATGTGAGAAAATAACATCTATTGACAGAGGTATCGTTGTAACGATATAATCATTATGAAAAATGTTATTTATCTCAGTCGAGAAGACTCCCACTTCTGCAAGTGGTGAGTAATAACAAGTCTTTCTCAGTGGGAGTACAATCTCCGACTGAGATAAACGCTCCGCGAGGATGTGCAGTGATTCTGAAAAGAATATGTCAGCTTTCGCTGACCAGAATCACGCACCAAGTCTCACGTGCGTTCGACTTGAATATGGTTTTTGGACAGAAAAAAGGAGTGCGTGTATGGGCGGAAAACTTACGATTTATCATGGATCACAAAAATTAATACAGCAGCCTGTTTATGGAGCGGGAAATGTGCGGAATGATTATGGTCTGGGTTTTTACTGTACAGAAAATGTGGATCTTGCAAAAGAATGGGCATGCACAGAAGAAAACAGTGGATATGCCAATTGTTATCAATTAGATCTTGGCGGACTTACTATATTGGATCTGTCAGATCACAGGTATCATATTTTAAATTGGTTATCATTGTTGTTGCAAAACCGTGTTTTTAAAATATCGAATGATCTGGCAGCAGAAGGAAAAGAATACATGTTAGATACTTTTTTGCCGGAATACGAAGACAAAGATATTATCATTGGTTATCGAGCAGATGATTCCTATTTTGCATTTGCTAATGCTTTTTTGAATAATACATTATCACTTGCCCAGCTGGAAAAGGCAATGTATCTTGGAAAATTAGGGGAACAGATTGTATTAAAAAGTAAAAAGGCATTTCACCATCTTACTTTTCAGGAAGCTATTTATGCGGAAAAAGAGACTTATTATCCGAAGAAGATGAACCGCGATCAGGGCGCAAGGGAAGCGTTTCGTTCAGAACGGAGCAAAAAGAGAGCTACAGATGCGATTTATCTGATTGATATTCTACGAGAGGAGTGGAAAAACGATGATGCACGCTTATCCGGAAACTTATCTGAATGATGCTATGAATAACCTTGGAAACATGTTTGATTATGGACTTGTAGATCTTCATTATGATCCGGAGCGTTTTTATGAGCAATTTTTGACTTCCGGAGTTGCAAAACAGTTTGAGCAGGGAAACCCGAAATACGTGGCAGGTTTGTCCGGTCCGGAACTTGCAATCGAAGTAATCTATCGCACGGAAGATCACCGGCCGACGCAGATGCCTTCCGAAGAAATTGATAAATCACCGGAATACTGGGCAGGCTGGAGCCTTGCCTATTATCAGTGGTATCGGGCACATCGTTTTTCCTATTTGCAGCAGTATGGACTGACGATTCAACGCATATTGTCCATGTATCCGACCTTACATGAGGCAGACTTGTCAAAATTTGTTACGGTAGCAGATGAGATTATCGCGAAAGAAAAATCAGCTCAGATCAGTAACCTGCAGAGAATGAGGAAAAATTGCGGTATGACGCAGAAAGAGCTTGCCGAAAAATCAGGCACATCTCTGCGCATGGTGCAGTTGTATGAACAGAGGAAGCAGGATATTCGAAAGGCAGAAGCGCAGACGCTTGTAAATTTGTCCCGGGTTCTGGGGTGTGGCGTGGAAGATCTGTTTGAGTGAAATAAATAAAAAAGGGAATGCAGAACGAAAGTCGTTTTTGCATTCCCTTTTTCAGCGGAGAAGGAGGGATTTGAACCCTCGCGCCGTGTTACCGACCTACTGGTGTTCGAAGCCAGACTCTTCAGCCACTTGAGTACTTCTCCAAAATAAGACTTAATTAGTATAAACATTTTTCAAAGGTTCGTCAATCCCCGAAAAGGAATGGTAAAAGACATTTTTCTCAGTTCACCCGCGCCATTCGCAAAAGAGCTCGCTTGCGAGCGATACTTCTTGAACTTGTTTCAAGAAGGCAAACGCTTACGCTGTTAATTTTGCTCATAAAATGGCACTCCCTTCATCATTATGTATCCAGATATCTCTTCATGCAAGCATGATCGTTATCTGGATACATATGATGAGTGAACTGTGACGTAAATTTTTTAGACAGGGCAATTAGTCTTGTAATCCCGTAGCTATTTTGATAAAATTCAGAACAGACAATGTGTTTTTTTCGTAGATTGTTTTATAATACTTTATAATAGAGATGTGCAAAGAAAGATGTCATGTCTGGGAAAACAGATGATCTGTGAATTGAGAGAGGAGCGGAAAAGATGAAAAGAATCGGAATGCTGACAAGTGGCGGAGACTGCCAGGCCTTAAATGCAGCAATGCGCGGAGTAGTAAAAGGATTAAATGCCAATCTGGATGAACTGGAGATTTATGGTTTTTATGATGGATACAAAGGATTAATTTATGGGAATTATCGTCTGCTGACATCCAAAGATTTTTCCGGAATTCTGACAAAAGGCGGAACAATACTCGGAACATCCCGTCAGCCGTTTAAATATATGCGTGTACCTGATGAGAACGGGTTGGATAAAGTGGCTGCAATGAAGCATACCTATCATAAACTGAGCCTTGACTGTCTGGTGATCCTTGGTGGAAATGGCACACAGAAAACAGCAAATCTGCTTCGTGAGGAAGGGCTGAATATCATTCATTTGCCGAAGACGATCGACAATGATATTTACGGGACCGATATTACCTTTGGCTTTGAAAGTGCACTGAACATTGCGACAGGAGTTATCGACTGCATCCATACCACAGCCGCTTCTCACAACCGTGTATTTATCGTTGAAATCATGGGACACAAAGTTGGCTGGCTTCCGCTTCATGCCGGTGTGGCAGGCGGTGCTGATATCATTCTGATCCCGGAGATCCCATATAATATCGACAAAGTAGTGGAGGCAATCAACAAACGAAGCAAAGATGGAAAAGGATTTACTATTCTGGCAGTTGCAGAAGGTGCGATTTCCAAAGAGGATGCACAGCTTTCCAAGAAAGAGCTGAAAGCAAAGAAAAAAGAAACAAAATATCCGTCCGTTTCCTATGAAGTGGCTGCACAGATCCAGGAGCGCACCGGAAATGAAGTGCGTGTTACTGTTCCGGGACATATGCAGCGTGGTGGAAGTCCATGTGCCTATGACCGTGTACTTTGTACACAGCTTGGCGCACATGCGGCAAAACTGATTCTGGATGAGGATTACGGTTATATGGTTGGTATGATTAATGGTCAGACCAAGAAAGTACCTCTGGGTGAGGTGGCTGGCAAGTTGAAGATGGTACAGCCGGATTGCCAGTTGATCAAAGAAGCAAAAATCGTAGGTATCTGTTTCGGAGATTAAAAAAAGAAATAATACTCTTCAGAGCCATCTCGATTACGCTTTGCTTCATCTCGATGTGGCTTCTCGCCAAATAGATTTACAATCAAAAGTATTCATTCATGCAAGCATGATTCATACTTTTGATTGAAATCTGCTTGGCTCTGAAGAGTTAGCATAGAAAGGAGCCGCTATGTCTTATACGGCTTTATATCGAAAATACCGTCCGTCCGAATTTGAGGATGTAAAAGGACAGGATCATATTGTTACAACATTGAAAAATCAGATCAAGGCAGACCGCATCGGACATGCTTATCTGTTTTGCGGCACCCGTGGAACCGGAAAAACTACGGTGGCAAAGATTTTTGCGAAAGCTGTAAACTGTGAGCATCCGGTGGACGGAAGCCCATGTGGGGAGTGTCAGTCCTGCAAGGCTATCGCAGCAGGTTCTTCCATGAATGTTATTGAGATTGATGCGGCTTCCAATAATGGTGTAGAAAATATCCGGCAGATCCGGGAAGAAGTTTCATATTCACCGACGCAGGGGAAGTATAAAGTATACATTATCGATGAGGTTCATATGCTTTCAATCGGAGCTTTTAACGCACTGCTGAAGACGTTGGAAGAACCGCCATCCTATG
>UMJO01005359.1_pt1 | contig 12176 bp, 9 predicted proteins | sample 1966081 | NCBI WGS metagenome assembly UMJO01 (sample SAMEA4836152, study PRJEB28245) | human gut metagenome | biome: gut microbiome; material: fecal sample | place: Denmark | collected 2008 | reverse complement strand
GTTTTGGGGCTTGACTTTTAATAGTTAGTCTTTTTTTGACATGCAGGAGAGAGTATAGCACAAACTCATCCGATTTCGTAAGAAAAACAAAATTAGTGTTGCTTACTAAAGGGTAAAATAGAGTAAAATGAAGAAAAAATAGGAAAAATAAGTAGAAATAAGAAAAAGTCGCTTGAAAAAGTTGACAAATTGCGCTAAAAGTCGCTTGAAAAAATATGAGGCCCTTATTATACTGAAAATAAGGACAGTTTAAGGAGGCGAAAACAGTTGCTGAAAAGAAAGATTGAGCAGAAATTGATGGAATGGAAAAATACAGAAAACCATAAACCATTGATTATAAAAGGATGTCGCCAGTGCGGAAAGACATTTTCCGTTTTGGATTTTGCACGAAAAAATTATAAGAATGTTGTGTATCTCAATTTTTTTGAAAATCCGGATTATGCGGCAGTGTTTTCCGGTTCCTTGGAAGTAGACAACATTGTCATGATGTTGTCCGCACTGATGGGAAGTGACGCGGTATTCGAAAGCGGAAATACGGTGCTTATCCTGGATGAGATTCAGGAATGCCCGGAAGCGCGGACAGCACTCAAGTTTTTCAGGATAGATGGACGATACGATGTGATTGGAACCGGCTCACTGCTGGGGGTAAAAGGGTATGGCAAAGAACCTAAATCCATTCCGGTAGGATCAGAAACTGTACTGGATATGTATCCTCTGGATTTCGAGGAGTTTCTTTGGGCCAATGGCATTGCGGATTCGGTGATTGATTTCTTGAAAGGATGGTTGGAAAAAGAAGAACCAGTGCCGGAAGCTCTTCATAATCGTATGCGCCAGCTTTTGCTGCAATATGCGGTGGTTGGAGGAATGCCCGATGCGGTGCAGACATTTGTAGACACCAAACAAATGGATCAGGTTTTGCAGATTCAGCGGGATATCATCCGCTCCTATGAAGACGACATGGTAAAGTATGCGGAAAGAAAAGACAAATCACGAATTAAAGAATGTTTCCAGTCTATACCGAAACAGCTCAGCAAGGAAAATAAGAAGTTCCAGTATTCTGTGGTGAAGAAAGGCTCTTCGGCTGCCCAATATGCGGGAAGCCTGCAGTGGATCGAGGATGCCGGGATTATCATACGGTGCTACAATCTTTCCATTACAGAGCTGCCGCTGGACGGGAATGCCGAGCAGGATGTATTCAAGGTATATATGCAGGATTGCGGTTTGTTTGTGAGTATGTTGGAAGATGGAACCCAGTATGATATTCTACAGGGAAAGCTGTATGCCTATAAGGGCGCCATTTTTGAAAATCTAGTTGCAGATATTTTTGGAAAGATGGGGCGGAAGCTCTATTATTTTCACAAAGACAGCGGTTTGGAAGTCGATTTTGTGATTCGATATAAAGGCCAATGTACCTTGGTGGAAGTAAAAGCAGCAACAGGAAACACAAAGAGTACCAAAACGATTCTCAATCACCCGGAAAAGTACCACGTCAACAGTGCCATCAAGTTGGGAGATTATAATGTGGGACGTGCGGGTATGATTCTTACTTTACCGTTGTACATGGCATTTTTGCTGAAGGATCGCTAAAATAGAGGGCGCCTTTTTCTGCGAGGAGGTGTAAGTTTGTGAGTTTAGAACATGGCGGAAGAGCAGATAAAGAAGGAAATACATATGAGAATCGCTTTTTGGCACGTCTGTTCTTGCAATTGATCAACGAAGAATTTCAATATATACAAGTGGAAGCTGTTGAGAGAAACTCTGATTTTGCAGAATTTATTGCAGTTGACCAAGAGGAAACAAGAAGATACTATCAATGCAAAGCAAGTAACGGAGATTGTGACCATTGGAGGATTTCGGATCTGCGGTCCTATGATATTTTCTCCAATGCCCAAAAAATAGTAGAAGCAAATACGAAAAATGAATATATCTTTATTTCACCGCTTGGGTATGACGGCTTGGATTCACTCTGTGACCGAGCCAGAACCAGCTCATCTCCAGAAGACTTTGTGAAGTATCAGCTAACAAAACGCTATCAAGCTTACTTCAATTCAATTGCTGAGGATCTCGAACTGGATGTGAGTGCTTCGGACGATTGTGCCAAACTGGTACAAATCTTAGCTCGTTGCCGCTTTGAAACATATGGCCGCAGTCGTGAAGAAAAAGAGGATTTAGAAGCACGAATCGGGTATATGTTTTTTGGTCCTGCAAAAACGGTCCGTATTTTGTTGGAACAATACGCCAATGATGATCGACAGTATGGAGTTAAGATAACAGCGCACGATCTTATGACATACCTGGAAAAACAAAAGATCTCATTGCGTGATATACGCCGAGATGAACGGGTACTTCTACAGATCCGGACACTCAATGATGTGCGTTGGGGATACTTCTCACCCATAAATGGTGTTCTGCTGCATCGGTGCGCCACCGAACAAATGATTCAGGAGTTTGAAGCGGGAAGCTCCTTAATTCTTCATGGACGAGCAGGTGCAGGAAAAAGTGGCTGCGCAGAAGAATTCATTCAGTATTTGAAAAAGAAAGAAATTTTGTATCTCGCTATTAAACTGGATAAAGAAATTCCACAAAAATCGGCAGATGACTATGGGAAAGAGTTAGGGCTTCCGCAGTCACCGGTATATTGTCTGAATGCTTTCGCGCCACAAAAGCCGTGCGTTTTGATCCTTGATCAGGTGGACTCTTTGCGATGGACGAGCACGCATTCGGCAAGCGCTTTGGATGTCTGTAAGGAGATGATCCGTCAGGCAGAGGAAATTAACAAAAACCATGGAGGACAGATTTCCATCCTTCTAGTATCCAGAACCTTTGACTTGGAGACAGATCCAGGACTTCAGTCATTATTCGAGCAGCCAAAAGAGAAAGATACCATAAAATGGTCGAAGATACAAGTTGGCTTGCTGTCGGATAACGAGGTTCAAAATATTGTCGGACAACTCTATGTACATATGCCGATAAAACTGAAAAAGACACTGCAGATCCCTTCTTCATTACTTGTCTGGTCGCACTTGAAAAGTGATGATAAACGGAATGCTGTGACATCTTCCTTCCAGCTGATGGAGGAATGGTGGTCTCAGATCCTGAATAATTGCCAGCAAATGTCTTTGGATCATCAGCGTGTTTGTAGCTGTAAAGATAAAATCGTATCCCTCATGGACCGTCAGGGAAGACTTGCCTTGCCCAGAACCATCTTTAATGATGATAAGAACATCCTAGAAGCCTTTGTATCCAATGGCCTGCTTGTAATCAATCGTACAAGTGTTGCCTTTACACATCAGAGTTTCTTGGACTATTTTCTCGCCCAAAAAGTGATTGAGAAACTATATGAAGGAGCAAACCTGGTTGACTTGTACCGGCCGGTAAAACAGCAATTGCCTGCTCTGCGGTATCGCTTTTTGATGGTATTACAAACATTATTGGATTCGGACCCCGATGTCTTTGTTGAACAGGCAAAAAATATTCTGGAATGTGATGATATTCATTACTATTTCAAATGTGCTGTTTTTGAAATTATTGGTCAATGGGATGGGGAAATTGAACCTGGTATTTTTTCTTTGGTAAAGCAATATCAGGAAGTCTCAAAGTGGAAACAGTTCATTTTCCGTACGGTATATCTGGGACATCTCAACTTTATTCAGCACTATTTTGACGGGTGTGAGCAAACGTGGCTGGATAAGGATGGTATGCAATTATTGCAGTCGATTAGTGATTCAGCACCAGACTTTGTATTTGCGTGTGTGCAGCCATATGCCTTCCAGTCACAGGAGATTGACCAAAAAATTCTTTCGATTTTATCCCGGGATGTAGCAAGCGATACAGACGAAGTATTTGCACTTCGCTTGGAGATTCTCAAAAAATATCCGCAAGAATTTATACATTCGACAGTATTCTGGAGACCGTCACATCTTCCCATCAAACGGTTACTAGAACTGATGAAGGGAGTCCTCGAAGCAGGAGACCTTTGGGAAAGCGAAAACATTCATTTTGGTGATGACAACGATTGCACGAAAATTGTGCAGAAAAATTACTCTGAAATCGTAAAAACATTATTTCCGTACATTTGTTCCATCACGCAAAAACTTAAGTGCCCCGGACCATACCACCAAACTGTATGGGAAAATAGACCTTGGGAAAGATATGAGCATTCACATTATACTGCACGGAAGCTTGTAGAGTTTGTAAGAACAGCACTGGAAGAGTATGTCAGACAGAAACCACAAGAAGCGTTTGACACGATTGTTTATCCCCCGGAGCCCCCTTCCATTGTTGGTCATGAGCTGGTTATGCATGTGGCCTCTCTGTTGCCAGATGCTTTTGCCACAAGAGTGTTGCAATGGCTGTTGAAAGATTTCCGGAACAAAATTTTTGTCTATACTTTTGATGAAAAGGACTATCTTTCCTACACAAAGAAAATCATCTCTAAATTTTCAAAATCCTGTGATGAGCAAACGCTGAAACTGTTGGAAGAAACGATTTACAAATGGAATGACGATCCAGCTATGGCGATAGAAAAATACAGAGAACGGATGCAAGTCAATCGTGAAATCCAATATGCGCCGGTCTACTATGCTTACTGGGGACATCTGCAAAAAGAGTTGCTGCCTGCAATAGATGGAAAACGCTTATCACAAAAGGCTCAAGACTTACTGCTGGTTGTGCAACGGAACGATTGGATTTGTGTTCCTTTTTATCATGCAGGGATCTGGAGCGAAGACGCGGGAAGAGTGGTGTCTCCAATTGAAAGACAGGCAGAATATCTATCTGATAAGAAATGGCTGGAAATCATATCTGCGCCGGTAGACAAGATGAAACCATTTAAGGATAGGCAAAACCGAAAAGGAGAGTATGTAGAGACGTCACCTTCTATGTTTGCATCTTCGCTGCAAGTGTGTGTGAAAAAACACCCAAATCGCTTTGCAACCCTTGCCCTTTCCTTTCCCCCAAATTGCTATTCGGGCTATGTTTCTACCGTGTTTTATGGGCTTGCGGAAGCTGAAAATGCTGAAATGACAATAGACAGAACTACAGTCTGCCAGCTTATCGAAAAATATTTTCGGAATAAAGATGTCAATATTGTATGGGCAATTCTTCACCTCATCAGACAAACTGCTGAAGCGGGTTGGCCAGAAAGCATTCTGCAAATCGTTATATGGTTGGCTCGTAATCACCCAAACCCGGAGGAAAACGCATACGTTATCCATTCTAAAGACGATCCACAGAATAAAACAGTAGATACAATAAAAAACAGCTCTTTCAATTGTGTAAGAGGTGAAGCTCTATTTACTTTGGCGGATCTTGTTGGCAAACATCCCGAGTGGCTATATAAGGTTAGAGAGGCTGTGACGGATGCAGCCAATGATATAAACGATTCGGTACGATTCGCACTTCCGCCATTGGTCTCGATGTTTTATGAGAAGGAACCGGCGTTTGCACGGTCCGCTCTCCAAAAGCTGCTGGCAAAAGACATCAGGGTTATTGCTTCACGCGGAGCATGGTATTTGATAAGGCGCGACTTTTTAAATGGGCCTGCGTACTATCGAAATCTTCTTGAAACAGGCTGCCAATCGGAAGTGGATGACCTTGCAGAGCGTGCGGCAGGTCAGTTGTGCGCCTTGGTGCTGCTTTTCAATGATATTGAATCATTGAATTGGTTGCAAACTCATCAATTATCGCATAAACAGCTGGAGAATATCTGTGAAAATGCTGTATACTGCTTCCGGGAGGAATTATCTCGAAAACTTAGTGAAACAATTCTTCGGTATTGTGTTCAAGCAACAACGGAGAAGCTTACAGCGCTCCATCGCTTATTCTATGATGACCGGATTGACTTGGAACGTGATAAAGAATTCGTCTTATTCCTTATGTCGTCCAATCAAGGGGCAGGACTAAGTCATGCATTTTTAGAATATTTGAATGCTTCGTTGTTGCGAGGAAAGGAATACGCCGTGTATCTCCGAGCCATTGCATCCGATCAGCAAGACAATTCAGACTGGTATTTCTTGGATGCACCAAAGTTTGTCGATTCAGTGCTTCGATTGTTGGACGACAACAAAGGTGACGACGAAATTGTCAAGATGGCACTTACCATCTGGGATGAGTTATACGAAAAAAGTTTTTCTAATGTCCAACAGTTGAGTGAGATGCTCAATAATCTGGAATAAAAAATATCTAAAGTGTGCTCAATTTGCCCCCAAAGCTGCCCCCAAAACGGAAAATAACGCTTGATACACAGGGGGACAATGTAGTATGATTTACACAAAATAGACCTTGCGTTATGGGACGATTGCCTGCCAAATGGTACAAAATATCATATATAACGATACATAGTTGATTTCTCATAACCCGGAGGTCGCAGGTTCAAGTCCTGTCCCCGCAACCATATGAAGAACGGTAGAACGTCAGGTTTTGCCGTCCTTTTTCTTTTTTCGTGGTAACAAGTCAATTTTTTATTCAGCCGGTATTTCCGTGGCGGCAAAGCCAATGATGGAATTCATTGCGTTTGCTGCCTGTACCCTCCCATCATTGATAAGATGGGCATAGTAACGGTCAAGGGTTGCAGGGTCATCACCAACAAAGTCCGCCACGGAAATTTTATCAACCCCGTTATGCAACAGCAAAGAAACAACCGTATGCCGGAATTCACATCATGCAGAAGTAAACGAAAACCATAAAACCGGAAGCCCCCGGTTTTATGCGTAAACAGCAGCGATTTTCGTTGCATTGCCTGCCCGGCTGCGGTACAATAGCAGTGCTGCGGCAAGGAAGTACAACGATGAAAACAACAGCTATGACGGCGGAAGAGCGCGTGCGCTATATGACACAAGCACCGGTGCGCCGCCTGATTTTGGAAATGTCTGCGCCCACGGTTATCAGTATGCTGGTGACAAGCTTTTACAATATGGCCGATACCCTGTTTGTTGGGCAGCTGGACACCCAGTCCACGGCGGCGGTAGGCGTGGCCTACTCGGCTATGGCGCTGCTGCAGGCCATCAGCTTTTTCTTTGGGCATGGGTCGGGCAATTACATTTCCCGCCAGCTGGGCGCACGCAACTATGAAGCTGCCGAGCGTATGGCTGCCACAGGATTTTTCAGTGCGCTGCTGGCAGGCTGCGGCATCGCAGCGCTGGGCGTGGCGTTCATTACGCCGATCTCCCGGCTGCTGGGCTCTACGCCAACAATTTTGCCCTACACGGTCGCCTACCTGCGGGTCACCTTTCTGGGTGCGCCGTTTCTGATCGGAGCGTTCGTGCTCAACAACCAGATGCGGTTTCAGGGCAGCGCCTCCATTTCGATGGTCGGCATCATGACCGGCGCAGTGCTCAACGTTGTGCTTGACCCGGTGCTGATTTTCGGGTTGAAAATGGGCGTGGCCGGGGCTGCCTGGGCAACGTCCATCCCGGTCGTCTTTATCCTGCCAAATCTTTTAGGGCTTGCAGGCGTGGAGTACGCCCAGCCCGCCGCGGACCTGCTGGCCTTTGCGCTGGCGCTGCCTATGGGGCTGTCCGTGCTGAAGACGTTTCGCAGTGATGCGCCGACACCGGCGCACACTTTACGCGAAGAATAGAAACATGGAGGAAAAGTATGTTAGTACCTGTTTTACTTTTTATCGTCGGTCTGCTGTTCCTGATTAAGGGCGGCGACTGGTTCGTCGACGGCGCATCTGCGCTGGCGCGGCGCTTCCACCTGCCGGAGCTGCTGATTGGCGCGACGGTCGTTTCCATCGGCACAACGCTGCCGGAGGTCATGGTTTCCACGATGTCGGCGGTTTCCGGCCACGGCGAGATTGCCTACGGCAATGCCATTGGCTCGGTCATCTGCAACTCGGCGCTGATCGCAGCCATCACGATTGCCGTGCGCCCTGGCAAGGTTGACCCCAAGACGCTGAAAACGCCGGTTATCTTCTTCTTTATCGCCGCCGCCATCTACTGCGTGGCTGCCTACGGCTTCGGTGAATTTACCCGCCCGATGGGCTTTATCATGCTGGCAATGTTCGTGGCCTACATGGTCGCCAACGTCCGGCAGATGAAGAACGCCCCCGCTGAGGAACACGCCGAAGAGGAAGAGCTGATCCCCTTGTCCAAGACGCTGATCCTGCTGGTCGCCGGTGCGGCGGTCATCGCCATTGGCGCAAATCTGCTCGTTGATAATGGTACGCTGATCGCCCAAGCGCTGGGCGTGCCCGAAAGCGTCATCGCCCTGACCTTTGTCGCGCTGGGTACTTCTTTGCCGGAGCTGGTCACGGCCATTACTTCGCTGATTAAAGGTCACAGTGATTTGTCCGTTGGCAACGTCGTCGGCGCAAACGTCTTCAACCTCGTGCTGGTCAGCGGTGTTTCCGTTACGCTGGCTCCGTTCACCATCCCGCAGAGCTCGACGCTGTTCGGAGTAAACTCCAGCCTGGTGTTAGACCTGCCGGTCATGCTGGCCGTCATGCTGATCATGACAGTACCTGCCCTTGTCAAAGGTAAGATGAACCGCGCACAGGGTATTATTTTGCTGGCCATTTACGCAGCTTTCTGTGCAATCCAGTTTACGATGTAAACGCTAATTACAATAATCACTGGGGCGCTGCCGGGAAACGGCAGTGCCTTTTTTTGTGGGGAGAGCCGTCTTGCGCGGTGCTGCCAAGTAGTTTGCCGGGCACGCTGCTGGGTAAAGTCCTGCCCAAAACGCGGAAAGAACAGCTGCCCACGATGTTCTGGCTATGTTCCATCGGCGTCAGCTCAGTCATCAATGCTCATGTGTGGTAAAGTAACAAACAAGAACTTGATAGCCAGCAGCTTACTATTCCGAATATGACAAAGGGAAAGAAGAACATAAAATAGTTTTTCTTTCCCTCATATTTTAGGCAAAAAGACCTTTTGCCCGTTCTCTTGCTTTTCGTAGATTGTCGGGAACATCATCTTCCTGCATTGTTTCATGTACTTTACATGAGCCTGCTTTTTCCGCAGTTTCATAATACCATTTTTTGTAGTCCAGCATGGAAAGAGTTTCTTTGAGCTGTTGAATTTGAAATAGAACAACCTGTCGCTGCTTTTCAATCAATTCTTTTCGTTTACTAATTGTTGTATCTCCCTCTATGCACCAGTCTATAAAGACTTTAATTTCTTTGATAGGCATACCTGTCTTTTTTAGACATTCAATAATGGAAAGCCATTCAAAATCAGTGTCTTTAAACATTCGTATGCCGCCATCGGAACGTTCTATAAACGGAAGCACCCCCTCTTTATCGTAATAACGCAATGTGGAAGGGGCTACACCTAACCGTTTTGCCATTTCACTAACGGTATATAACATAAATTGAACCTCTCATTTTCTGAAATTTTATGTGTATTTGGTATTGACTTAAACCTGACTTTAAGTTGTATCATTTAAACGAGCTTACAGGAGGATTGTACTTGTTTGTACTAAATGCGTCAATAGGAGGAAAACATGAAACAGAAGAATACTTTATCAGAAACATACACACTTATGAATGGAATTAACATTCCCAAGATAGGATTAGGTACATGGTTCATTCCAGATGATGAAGCGGCAGCAGCAGTTTGTAAAGCGGTAGAAATAGGCTATCGTCATATTGATACTGCACAGGCTTACGAGAATGAGCGTGGTATCGGTAAAGGTGTCCGGGATTGTGGAATAAGCCGCCAAGAGCTTTTTATTACAACGAAATTAGCCGCAGAATTAAAAACTTATGCGGAAGCTGCTCAGGCGATTACAGGCTCCCTTGAAAAAATGGGACTTGATTATATTGATTTAATGCTCATTCACAGTCCGCAGCCATGGACGGATTTTCGTGGCGGAGATTATGCAGCGGGAAACCGAGAAGCATGGAGAGCATTAGAGGACGCCTATAAAGCCGGAAAAATTCGTGCAATCGGTATATCTAATTTTCAAGAACATGATATTGAAAATATCCTTTCTTCCTGCACGATAAAGCCTATGGTAAATCAGCTGTTGGCACATATCGGGAATACTCCGGCAAATCTGATTGAATACTGCCGGGAAAACGGTATTTTAGTAGAAGCCTATTCGCCCGTAGCACATGGGGAAATTTTAAAGAGTGAGGAAGTTCAGGCAATCGCCGAAAAATATCAAGTAACTGTACCGCAGCTTTGTGTTCGATATGATTTACAGCTTGGAACTCTCCCACTCCCTAAAACAGCAAACCCTGCACACATGCTTGAAAATGCAAAAGTCGATTTTCAAATTTCAGAGCAGGATATGGAGATTTTGAAATCTATAAAACCGCTGAAAGATTATGGCGAGTACAGTTCATTTCCTGTGTTCAGCGGAAAATAAAATATTCGAGGAGAGAAAAAATGAATAGACCTTATATTTTTTGTCATATGATGACTTCCCTTGACGGGAAAATTATGGGTTCTTATATGAACACCAAAGAGGGAGAAAACGCTAGAAATGTATTTTATAACATATCCTTTGGAGAAAATCCTTATTACAAACATCAAGGCTGGCTTTCCGGCAGAGTAACGACTGATGACAATTTTACTTTTTATGAAAAACCTGCATTAGACGAAAATGCCCCTGTCGTGCCGGAGGGGGATTTTGTTGCAAACGGAAACGCAGGTATGTACTATGTTTCTGTTGACCCTGCTGGAAAGCTGGGTTGGAAAAGCGGCAAGCTTACCTATGTTGATACCCACGCTCATGTGATTGAAGTATTGACAGGAAAAGCCAGTAATTCCTATAAAGCCTTTTTGCGAAAGTTAGGAATTTCCTACATTGTTGCCGGAGTGGAAACCTTAGATTATGAAATGGCTATGGAAAAGCTGAAAAAGCTGTTCGGTATTGAAACGCTTATGCTGGGCGGCGGCGGTGTTTTGAACTGGTCTTTTATTCAGGCTGGTATGTGCGATGAAGTAAGCGTCGTAATTGCACCTGTTGCAGACGGTTCTTCCAAAACTCCCGCCCTTTTCAATGCAAAAGACGAATGGGCTTCTGACACGCCTGTTGCTTTTGAACTTCAAAGTGCAGAGATAAAAGACGGCGGAAGTGTATGGCTTCGGTATTTAGTAAAACGATAAGGAGGGGCTTTATGAAACCGGAAAATATCAGCGTTTTTCCTATGGGAGAAAAGAATGAAGCATTTGCACAATATTTCGTTGGGCAAAGTTACTTGAATATGCTTTCCACAGAACGGGTAACAATCGGAAATGTGACTTTTGAGCCGGGTTGCCGTAATAACTGGCACATTCACCATAAAGGCGGTCAAATTCTGCTTTGTACCGCTGGACGGGGTTATTATCAGGAGTGGGGCAAAGAAGCACAGGAATTACACCCCGGTGATGTTGTGAATATTCCGCCGGAAGTAAAACACTGGCATGGTGCGGCAAAAGACAGCTGGTTTGCACATCTTGCCGTAGAAGTACCCGCAGAGGGTGCTTCCAATGAATGGCTGGAAGTCGTAAACGAAGAAGATTATGAAAAGTTAAAGTAAGGACAGAAAGGGGAAAACTTTATGGTTAAGCAGACAGCAGGACATGACGCACTGGGAACCTTTGCGCCGAAATTTGCAGAATTGAACGATGATGTTTTATTTGGGGAGGTATGGAGCAGAGAGAAACAGCTCTCTTTGCGTGACCGTAGCATAGTGACCGTCACAGCGTTAATGGCGCAGGGCTTGACAGACAGCTCTTTCAAATACCATCTGGAAACGGCAAAAAAGAATGGCGTTACTGGCGAGGAAATGGCGGAAATTTTAACTCATGCTGCATTTTATGCAGGGTGGTCAAAAGCATGGGCTGCGTTTAGAATGGCAAAGGAAGTTTATGCTGAATGAGTGCAGCTATGACGAGAACAAGACTCGCAGACAGGACATTGAGATTTATTATTCTTTTGTTGGCAAGGTGGACTTGCCCGAATAACCGCCCGACCTATGGCAACACCGCACAATTCCCGCCTAGCGGCTTAAGCACCGCTTCGGCGGCTGCGGCACTTAGAATTATGCGGTATTGCCCTATCCGACACAAGAGCTAAGTGCCGGATAGGAACGGCAAAATTTTTTACACTTCTATTCCTTCTTTATCACACATCAGTAAAGGCGTCGGGCATGACGGCGGTTGTGCTGGCACTTTTGGTGGGCTTATATTTTTTGATATCTGGTCTGCAACACAAGTCGGCGACAATACATTGTCAAAAGA
>UMJO01042693.1_pt1 | contig 12363 bp, 10 predicted proteins | sample 1966081 | NCBI WGS metagenome assembly UMJO01 (sample SAMEA4836152, study PRJEB28245) | human gut metagenome | biome: gut microbiome; material: fecal sample | place: Denmark | collected 2008 | reverse complement strand
TGCCGAAGTTACATCCTCGCTGTACATTGTCTGAATAGAGTCAATAATGACCAGTTCCGGTCGCTCTTTTTCTATCACACTGCGGATGATCCCCAGGTTTGTCTCGCAAAGCAGCAGAAGGCCAGACGTAAAATTTCCCATCCGGTTCGCACGCAGCTTAATCTGTGCCTGCGACTCCTCTCCGGAAATATACAGGATCTTTTTCATCTGTGCCATTCTTTGGCATACCTGTAATAAAAGTGTTGACTTTCCAATTCCCGGATCGCCTCCGACCAGTACCAGTGATCCCGGTACAATCCCGCCTCCGAGAACCCGGTCCAGCTCTTTGATCCCGGTCTCACTCCGTGTATCATCATCTGCGGTCACTTCGGTCAAAGGAACGACCTTTGCCTCGTGAACTGCTCTCGCTGCAACGGTCGTTCCCTTTGTGATCCCACTGTCTATCCGCTCTTCTACAAATGTATTCCACTCTTTACATGCAGGGCATTGACCAAGCCATTTTGCTTCTTCATGCCCGCAATTCTGACAGAAAAATATACTTTTCTTTCCTTTTGCCATCTAGCTTCTCCCAACACTGTACGGATCAGCAGATCAGCACTTTACTACTTTGATCGCTGCACTCTGATCTGCTGAAAGTTCTACACTTACACTGAGCTTTCCGCTCAAATTTGTATTCATCTTTCCTGCAGACTCCCCATCGATCAGTACTTCATACTCACTCTCCGGCTCCAGTTCCAGTGTGAACTGTACATCCTCCGGTGCAGATACTGTAAAAGTAACCTCAGCATCGGTCTCTTTAAAATTTTCAACCGTACTTCCCGGTACAGACTCGTAAACGAACATACCGTTCTTCTCAAGTTTCGTAATCTCTGCAAATGTCTTTACTTTATAAATATCTCCCTCAAATTCAAAGTTATCCTTCTTCGTCTTAGTTGGAAGTGTATAATCTCCAAAACTCAGTGTTCCGTCATTTTCTGCACGCAATAATTCTTTTACTGTTGCCATTTCTTTTTCCTCCTGGGTATTTCAGAATATCTCTTATATAAGATGTTGGGATAAATTGCCCAACTATGATATCTTTGTATCATTATATAATAAATCCATTTCTTTTTCTATACTAATTCCGCTTTCATCCTATGAACTTTTTATGAAAAAACGAATTTCTTTTTTGGATGCTCCTGCCTCCACATGATCTCCCGGCCGGATGTCACCGTTCAGGATCGCATCTGCCAGTTTATCTTCCAGTTCCGTCTGTAATGCACGACGTAGTGGTCTTGCACCATATTTCGTATCAGTTCCCTTTTCAACGATCAGCTCTTTTGCAGAGTTTCTCAGTTTCAGATGAATATTCATCTGCTTCTCAAGCCGTCCGGTAAACTCATTGCACAACAAAGAAACTATTTTCTTCATATTTTCTTTGTCCAGTGTATGGAATACGATCATCTCATCAATTCGGTTCAGAAATTCCGGCCGGAAGATCTGCTTGACCTCTTCCATAACACCCTGCTTCATTTTTTTATAATCTCCGACTTTATCTTCTTTTGCAGCAAAACCCAGCTTTTTCGGATCAATGATCGCTTTTGCACCTGCATTCGACGTCATGATGATCACGGTATTGGAAAAATCTACCTTTCTTCCCTGTGAATCCGTAATATGTCCATCATCCAGAACCTGCAGCAGAACATTGAATACATCCGGATGTGCTTTTTCAATTTCATCAAAAAGGAGAACAGAATACGGATGTGTCCTGACCTGGTCACTGAGCTGTCCACCTTCTTCATGACCGACATATCCCGGAGGGGAACCGATCATCTTTGATACAGAATGCTTTTCCATATACTCCGACATATCAACACGGATCATTGCCTCCTCTTTTCCAAATAAAGCTTCAGCAAGTGCCTTGGAAAGCTCCGTCTTTCCAACTCCGGTCGGACCTAAGAATAAAAACGAACCGATCGGCCGCTTCGGATCTTTCAGACCGACTCTTCCACGTTTCACTGCTCTTGCCACAGCACTGACCGCTTCGTCCTGTCCGATGACTCTCTTCTGAAGAATTTTTTCCAGGTTCTTTAATCTTTCTGTATCACTTTCCGTCAGTTTGCTTACCGGAACTTTTGTCCAGACTGATACTACCTCTGCAACTTCATTTTCCGTAACAGATGGATGAAGTCCCGCCTGCTTTTTATCAAACCGCTTTTTCAGAGCTGACAATTTCTTTCTTGCTTCGTCCTGCTCCTTCTGGATCAGGGATGCCTCTGCGAAATCTCCTGCTACGATGCTATCCTCTTTCTGTTTCTCGAGGTCTTTGATCAGATCTTCCAGACTTCGGAAATTTTCCGGGACTTTGTAGCCTTTCAGACTCACTTTTGAACACGCTTCGTCCAGCACGTCGATCGCCTTATCCGGCAGATGACGATCCGTAATATAACGTTCTGACATAAGTACTGCTGCCTCAAGTGCTTTCTCTTCGATCACTACTTTATGGTGTGTCTCATACTTTTCTTTCAGACCTTCAAGAATTTTCCGGCACTGTTCCTGCGTTGGTTCTTCCACAGAAACAGGCTGGAAACGCCGTTCCAGGGCTGCATCTTTCTCTATATATTTCCTGTATTCTGCAATCGTAGTTGCACCGATCAGTTGCAATTCTCCTCTGGACAGCGACGGCTTCAGGATACTTGAGGCATCAATCGCACCTTCTGCACCTCCCGCACCGATCATCGTATGGATCTCATCCAGGAAAAGAATGATATTCCCCGCTGCCTTTACCTCTGCAACCAGTCCTTTTATTCGCTCTTCAAACTCTCCACGATATTTTGAACCTGCGATCAGTCCTGGAAGATCCAGCGTATAGATCCTCTTTCCTTTCATCTTTTCAGGTACTAACCCGGATGCGATCTGCTGTGCCAGTCCTTCGATAATGGCAGTCTTTCCAACTCCAGGCTCTCCTACCAGACAGGGGTTATTCTTCGTCCTTCTGCTCAGGATCTCCATCAGACGATACATTTCCTGCTCCCTTCCGATGACCGGGTCCAGTTTTCCCTCTTCTGCACGGGCTGTCATATCGGTACAGAACTGTTCCACCATTGCCCCGCCTCCATGAGGCTCATCCTGAAGGCTGTCCTGATATTCTTTGGGATCGATCCCTACTGCGAACATAATATCCTGAAATAACTTCTGAAGATTCACATTCAATGTGATCAGGATCCGCGTCGCTACACAGTCAACATCCCGGATCATTGCCAGCAGCAGATGCTCCGTTCCGACATATTCTGTATGCAGTCTGCCACACTCCTGTTCGCTGCTCTTCAAAAGGAACTGGAATCTCGGACTCTGCTCCGGTCTTGTACTGACCTTCACCTCTTCATCCGGTGCTACCAGTTCATCGATCAGGCGTGAGATCTTTTCTGCATCCACACCGTTCTTTGCAAGCACCTGTCCGGCTACTCCTGAATACTCTTTCCGAAGTGCAAGCAGAAGATGCTCTGTTCCTATATAAGGATGCTTTCTCTCTCTTGCTATTTTACCGGCCTGCTTTATCACATTCTCCATCGGCTTTGTATAAGGTATCTGCATCTTTACCTCCTCAACTTACTCTTAATCACTCATAATCATCAAATATCTCATCTACCAGCTCATGCACTTCACTTCTTGAGATATTCTTACAACAGCCACGGGCAAGTACAATCCGAAGCTGTCTCCGCATCTCCTCCAACTGCTCCAGCTTATCCACGTCCAGTGCGATCACCGCTCCTCTTCTTTTATCCAGACTAATATAGCCTTCCCTTTTCAGGACGTTATACGCTTTATTCACCGTATGCATATTGACACCGACTGTATCTGCAAGCTGCCTGACTGACGGCAATGAATCTCCTTCATGTATCACCGAGGTAGCAATCCCCATGATGATCTGGTTACAAAGCTGGATATAAATTGCTTCATCACTGTTAAAATCTATTTCTAATATCATGCCGCTTCCCCTTCCTCTGTTGTGTTATATCTATACTAGCACAATCTCCTGTTTCCATCAAGTGCAAAGAAAAAAGGCAAAAGCCCGTTAAAGAACTTCTGCCTTTTTCATTTTTTTCTCTTTCGGGAACCGGATCTCAATCTTTGTTCCCTTGCCCGGTTCACTGCTCACAGTAACCTTCGCTCCATGCAGGATCGCTCCGTGCTTCACAATAGACAAGCCCAGTCCTGTACCGCCACGCTCTTTTGAATGGCTCTTATCCACCCGGTAGAATCGTTCAAAGATCCGTTCCTGATGCTCCTCCGGGATTCCGATCCCCGTATCGCTCACACTAATTTTGGGCCCGTCCAGCGTATTTCCGACCCAGACCGAAACACTTCCACCATCACGGTTATACTTGATCGCATTCTCAGTAATATTATAGATCATCTCATCCAGAATCTGCCGGATTCCATGACAGAATACCGGTTCTCCACTCAAAGCCACTGAAATTTTCTTCTCTGAACACTGTGGGGAAAGACGGCTGACGATCTCACGGGTCAGCTCATAAAGCTCCACATCTTCTTTTTCCAGTTCTACTGATTCTTCATCCAGTTTCGATAATTTAATGATATCTTCCACCAATGTGATCAGCCGACGTGCTTCCTTATAGATCCTTTTTGAAAATCCAGGGATGTCCTCTGCACGTACCAGCCCGTTCATCATGATCTCTGCGTAACCGGAAATCGATGTCAGCGGTGTCTTCAACTCATGGGAAACATTTGCCGAAAATTCCTTTCTCATATTCGCGACCGCTTCTTTTTCTTTATTCTGCCGGTCGATGGCTTCCAGAAGCGGTACCATTTCAGGATAGATCACATTGTCCAGAGGATGCTCCAGATCCAGATGCATCACCGGTTCCATCAGACGCTTCGTCTGCCAGTTTGCAAGGAACAACGCCAGTGCGATACCGATCACAGATAAGACCAGCATAACCGGAAGGATATTCCATGCGGTTCGGATCAGGCTGTCCATCGGTCTGGCAAGCCGCAGCACACTTCCATCATCCAGGCGGATCGCACAGTAGTATAATTCTTTTCCTACCGTATCCGACATACGGATATCCTCCCCCTGTCCTTCCGCCAGTGCCTGCTTTACTTCAGCTCTCGACTTATGGTTCTCCAGCTTTTTACTGCTGTCCGAATCATACAGAACATCTCCACTCTGGGAAATAAATGTAAGACGGGTGTCCTCATCCGCCTTTATCATTGGTTCTAATTTTTTCAGATATTCTTCTCCTGCGACATCCACACCGCTGCTGAGATAGGCCGCTTCCTGCTGTACTTCCTTTTCCAGGATTCCGAGATTTTGATTATACAGAATCACTGTCATGATGACATAGAAAGGAAATAATGTCACCAGCAAGATCAGCATCATACTTTTCTGGATCTTCTGCTTCATTATTCTCCTCCCACACGATAACCTACTCCGCGTACCGTCTGGATCAGATCACCCTTTTCCCCCAGCTTCTGCCGGAGCGTACGCACATGGACATCCACGGTTCTTGTCTCACCGTCAAAATCATATCCCCAGATCTCAGTCAGAAGCTGGTCGCGTGTCAGGACGATTCCCTTATTCAACATCAGCTTTTCAAGCAGTTCAAACTCCTTTAATGTGAGAGCTACTTCCTTTCCATTCACCGTAACGTCATGCTTTTTGATATTCATGCAGACTCCGGAAAGCTCAATCTGTGATTTTTCTTCCGTCTTTCTGCTTCTTCTCAGGACTGCCTTGATCCTGGATACAAGCTCCATCATCCCGAATGGTTTCGTCACGTAATCATCCGCTCCCGAATCCAGTCCGATCACCTTGTCATACTCCGAACCTTTCGCAGTCACCATGATCACAGGAATATCCTTTGTCTTTGAAGAAGATTTTAGCTTCTTTAAAAGCACCATTCCATCATCCCCGGGTAGCATAATATCCAGCAGGATCAGCTCCGGTGTATCAAATGCCAAAGCTTCCATAAAAGCAGCTCCGTCCGCAAATCCTTTTGCTTTGAGTCCGGTCGTCTCCAAAGTATAAATTACCAGCTCTCTGATATTATCATCGTCTTCCACGCAATAAATCATCTCAGTACTCTCCTTTAGCTTTCATGCAGTGCAGCACTGTCCTTATGAACACCTGTAATAGAAAATTCCACCCACTCTGCAATATTCGTGGCATGATCTCCGATCCGCTCCAGATATTTTGTCACCATGATCAGATCAAAGATCCGGTTTCCCTGTTCTCCATGCTCTGCTTTGATATAGGCAATCATCTTATCGCGGATCTCATCAAAATACGCATCAATCTTATCATCCGAAGCCATCACTTTCCTTGCAAGCTCCAGATCTTTTTCCACATATGCCACTACACTGTCCCTGACCATCGTACTGACTCCGGTTGCCATTGCACCGATCAAATCAATATCCTGTGCCACATTCTCATATTTTGCAGAAATAATGATCTCTGCGATATCGGAAGTCTGATCCCCGATCCGCTCCATATCTGTGATCATTTTCAGTGCCGCAGAAATTCTTCTTAAATCTTTTGCCACCGGCTGCTGCTGGAGCAGAAGCTTCAGACACAGACGCTCAATCTCTTTCTCCATCTGATCGATCTCTTCATCTTCCGCTACTACGATCCTTGCCTGTCCGGCACTTCCCTCTTTCAGTGCCTGGGTTACCTTTGAAATTGCAATCTCACATAATTCTCCCATATGGGTAAGCTGTTCATCCAGATGATGCAACTGCTGATCAAATCTATTACGCATAATTTAACCGAACCTCCCTGTAATATAATCCTCTGTCTTTTTATTCGCCGGAACGGAGAATAAAGTCTCTGTATTATTATATTCAATGACTTCTCCCAGAAGGAAAAACGCCGTATTGTCAGAGATACGGACTGCCTGCTGCATATTGTGCGTAACCATGACAATAGTATAATCTTTTTTCAGTTCCATCGCAAGGTCTTCAATCTTGGATGTAGAAATCGGATCCAGTGCGGATGTCGGTTCATCCATCAGCAGAACTTCCGGTTCTACCGCCAATGCACGGGCGATACACAGTCTCTGCTGCTGTCCCCCCGACATTCCCAATGCACTCTTTTTCAGACGATCCTTACATTCTTCCCAGATTGCCGCATTTCTCAGTGACTTTTCTACAATATCATCCAGCTTTGCTTTTGACCGGATTCCATGTGTTCTTGGTCCATAAGCAATGTTGTCATAAATGCTCATTGGAAATGGATTTGGCTTCTGGAAAACCATTCCGACTCTTTTTCTGAGCAGATTGACATCCATTCCTTTGAAGATATTCTGTCCGTCAAGAAGAATTTCCCCGTTAATACGACATCCCTCCACAAGGTCATTCATACGGTTGATCGACTTTAACAATGTAGATTTACCACATCCGCTAGGGCCGATAAAAGCAGTGATCTTATTCGCCTCGATTTCGAGATTCACATTCTTGAGAGCTTTAAAATCACCATAATATAAATCCAGATTTTTGATACTTAACTTCGACATTCTTTTTTCCTCTCTATTTTTTCGTCAGCCGCTTTGCGATCATGCCCGATAAAGTATTGATCACGACAACCAGGATCAGCAGGATCACTGCCGTTGCATACGCCTGGTTCATATACAGACCTTCACTGGAAAGCATATACATATGCACTGCCAGCGTACGACCCGACCCAAACGCATTTTTCGGGATCTGTGCTACCGTTCCCGCCGTATAGATCAAGGCTGCTGTCTCTCCCACGATCCTTCCGATGGCAAGGATGACACCTGCCAGGATTCCCGGAACTGCACTTGGAAGTACGATCTTAAATACCGTCCTCAGCTTGCCTGCTCCCAGTCCGAAACTTCCTTCCCGGTAGGAGTCCGGAACCGATTTTAAAGCTTCTTCCGTTGTTCTCATAATTAATGGAAGAATCATAATGGATAAGGTAAACGCTCCTGCCAGGATTGAAAATCCCCAGTGCAGTGCATTCACAAAGAACAACATACCGAACAGGCCATATACGATTGACGGGATTCCCGACAGAGTTTCCGTTGTCAGACGGATCACGTCAATAAATTTGTTTCCTCTTCCTGCATATTCCACCAGAAAAACGGCTGAGAAGATTCCAAACGGAACTGCAATAAGCAAGGAAAGCAGGGTCATCACTACCGTATTAACTAACGCCGGAATAACCGAAGCGTTCTCCGATGTATAATGTAACGAGAACAGGGACGGTTTCATATACGGCAGACCGTTGACCAGAATATAGATAATCAGAAAGATCAGCACTGCAAATGTCACCAAGGCTGCCAGCATGACCAGAAGCATTAGGACGAATGATCCCGGATGCTTCAGGTACGAACGTATCTTGTCGCGTGCCGACAAACAGTTCACAGCATTCTCATTCATGTTCACCCCTCCTCTTCAACAATGCCACACTAAAGTTAATAATCAGGATAAAGACAAATAAGACAACCCCGGTAGCAATCAGTGCTTCTCTGTGCAATCCGGTTGCATAGCCCATTTCAATGACGATATTTCCGGTCAGTGTACGCATTCCCAAAAGCATATTTGAAACCAGTCTCGGCTGATTTCCAACAATCATGATCACTGCCATCGTCTCTCCGATCGCACGTCCGATTCCCAGCACAATTCCTGCGATCACTCCTGATTTTGCGGCCGGGATGATCACGGTAAAAATACTTCTCTCATGCGTTGCTCCCAGAGCCAATGCACCTTCATAATACTGCTCCGGTACAGCCCGCATGGCACTTTCTGTTGTTCCGATGATCGTTGGAAGAATCATCATGCCTAGTATGATCGAAGTTGTCAGCACGCCTTTTCCATCCCCTGATTTCTCTACCAGTCCCATCATTTTCATCCATTTTCCAAAATCGCGGATCATCGGAACTATTACGACCAGTCCGAAAAAACCGTAGACAACCGATGGGATTCCTGCCAGCAGCTCTGTTGCCGCTTTCAGTGGTTTATAAATTTTCTTTGGACAATACATTGCCATAAATACCGAGGTAAGGATTCCGATCGGAACTCCGAAAATGATCGCTCCCGCTGTCACGTAAATACTTCCGATGATCATCGGAAAAATTCCGAACAGCTTATTTCCCGGACGCCAAATATCTCCGGTGATAAATTTTACAAATCCAATTTCTCTGATCGCAGGGATTCCATTTGCAAAAAGAAAGATGCAAATAAGAGCTACCGCCAGCACCGAAGTACAGGCGGCGATAAAGAAGACTCCCTGCATGACCTTCTCAGTCACTGCTTTTGATTTCATTCTTTTTTCCTCTTAATCTGTCAAGATCGTATCAAATTACTTTCTTTGTCAATTATTTTGTAATCTCATCCCATGTAGATACATTTCCCACATAAATATCTTTTACCTGATCGGCTGACAGCTCATCCAGCGGATTTGCATTGTTTACGACTACTGCGATTCCGTCTGTAGCAATCACTGTAGGCTCAAGCTCTGCTGCTTCTTCCTCTTTCAGTTCTCTGGATGCCATACCGATATCATAACTTCCCTCAATCGTAGAAGTCATACCTGTTGTAGAATCGGATGTCTGAAGCTCGATACTTGCATTCGGGTTGACAGCTTTGTAAGCCTCGATCAGTTTCTCCATCAGAGGGGATACAGAAGAAGAACCACCAACTACACAGCTTCCTGAAGGCTTTGTTCCTGCATAATCTTTTACATCTGCAACAGCAATATACTTCTCATCTGCTACTACTTTCTGTCCTTCTGTACTCATGATAAAGCTCATAAAGTCTTTTGCGACTTTGTTATTAAGATCTTTCTTTACTGCGATATTAAACGGTCTGGATACTTTGTATGAACCGTTCTCGATATTCTCTGCAGTTGCTTCTGCTCCGTCAATCTTCAGTGCTTTTACACTGTCATTCAGAGAACCAAGTGACACATAACCGATCGCATACTCATTGTCTGCAACTGTTGTCAGCATAACAGAAGTATTATTTGTGATCTGTGCATCTGTTGTTGTCATGTCAACCTTTGTTCCGTCATCCTGCTTCTCTTCAATTCCGAACAACTCAATGAAGGCTCCTCTTGTACCTGAACCATCCTCACGGGAAACGATCGTAACATCACTTGTCTCATCCCAGTCGGAAGTTGCATCTGACTGATTTGCGTCTGCACCTTTTGTATCTGTGCCATTGCTACTTCCACATCCAACTGCTGTTACTGCTACCATACTTACCATCATTACCGCTGCGGCAATTTTTTTCATTTTCATTTTTTAATCTCCTTTTTCATATCGGACTCTTTTCGTCCCAATCTCTTTTCTGGTCTTTTGGTACTTTTTCATTTTCCCCCTGACCACGATATTTATGATAAAAGACGATTGTTAAATGTAAAATCGGGCGATTGTTAAATCTGGGTAAAGCATGACAGACACGATCCAGCCTTTCAAAAGCAAAGCATGACAGACACGATTCAACTTTTCAAAAAGTAAGAAAGACCACAGATATGGACTCTTCTCTGCTATACATCCTCTTTCCCGGACATCCGGTAAAGGAAGTACTATCACTCCACATCTGCGGTCTTTTTTAAACTCTTTATTTATCTGCCCTGCCATAACAGGGAATTTTTTTATTCGCCTTTGCCGTCACTCTGAAAATTGTCATTCAACCGTAACAGACTTTGCGAGATTTCTCGGCTTATCAACGTCCAGTCCTTTTGCCACACTGACGTAATAACCCATTAGCTGCAACGGTACGATTGCAAGACTGGTTGCAAAGAATGATTCGGTCTGCGGTACATAAACTGCGAAATCTGCCGTATCTTCAATATTATAATTTCCATAGGTCGTCAGCCCCATCAGATAAGCTCCACGGCTCTTGACCTCCACCATATTGCTGATCGTCTTTTCAAAAAGAGCTGCCTGCGTCGCAACACCGACTACCAGGATACCATCCTCGATCAGACTGATCGTTCCATGCTTCAGCTCTCCTGCTGCGTAAGCCTCCGAATGAATATAACTGATCTCCTTCATCTTCAGGCTGCCTTCCATACTGATGGCATAATCAATTCCTCTTCCGATAAAGAAAACATCCTTTGCATTTGCATACTTGCTTGCGAACCACTGGATACGCTCCTTGTCATCCAACGTCTTCTGTATCTTCTCAGGGAGTGTGCCAAGCTCTTCGATCAGGGCTGCATACCGTTCCTCCGAGATCACATCCTTCACCTTTGCCGCCTGGATCGCCAGCAGATACATTGCGATCAACTGGGTACTGTATGCCTTTGTCGTGGCAACCGAGATCTCAGGGCCTGCATAAGTATAAAGAATATAATCACTTTCTCTCGCAATGCTGGAACCCACTACGTTCACGATACCAAGTACCGGAATCTTGCGTTCTTTCGCAAGGCGGAGTGCTGCAAGGCTGTCTGCCGTCTCACCGGACTGAGAGACGATCACAACCAGTGAATTTTTCACAAGCTTTGGATTCCGGTAACGAAATTCTGATGCAAGATCAACTTCCACCGGAATATCTGCCAGTTCTTCAATCACATATTTTCCTACCATGCCAACATGATAAGCAGAACCACACGCGACAATATAGATTCTCTCTATCTCCTGCAGCTTTTCATCGGTAAGTCCGGTTTCGGAAAGATCGATCTTTCCATCCTTCACATATGCACCAATCGTATCACGGACTGCTCTCGGCTGCTCATGGATCTCTTTCAGCATAAAATGCTCATATCCGCCCTTTTCTGCCGACTCCGCATCCCACTTGATCTCAACCTGTTCCTTCTGGATCTCTTCTCTGTCGATATTATAAAAATGGATCTCATCCTGAGAAAGCTCCGCAATCTCATGGTTTCCGATATAGTATACATTCCTTGTCTTATCAAGAATTGCCGGAACATCCGATGCGATGAGACATCCGGTCTGACTCTTTCCAATAATCAACGGACTGTCTTTTCTTGCTGCAAATATCTTCCCCGGATGATCATGGAACATAATCCCAAAAGCATAAGATCCTCTGATTCGCAGCATTGCTCTGGAAATCGCCTCCAGCGGAGTCCCTGTCTTCCTATAATAATAATCGACCAGCTTCACCGCAATCTCCGTATCAGTCTGGGAATAAAATGCATATCCCGACTTAATCAGCTTATCTTTTAATTCCTGATAATTTTCAATAATACCATTATGAACAAGTACCACCGACTTGTCATCTGTGCAATGCGGATGGGCATTGTTCTCTGATGGTTCTCCGTGCGTTGCCCAGCGAGTATGGCCGATACCACACGTTCCCGGTACTGCGTGACCCTCATTCGTCTTTTCAGATAAAATTTTCAGGCGGCCCTTAGCTTTGACTACAGTTATATCT
>UMJO01002911.1_pt1 | contig 12947 bp, 12 predicted proteins | sample 1966081 | NCBI WGS metagenome assembly UMJO01 (sample SAMEA4836152, study PRJEB28245) | human gut metagenome | biome: gut microbiome; material: fecal sample | place: Denmark | collected 2008 | reverse complement strand
GCAATACGAGCATTACCACTTCGGTGGTTTTGTTAGTATGGAAGGAGAAGATGAAAGGTCTGAAGATAAAAGAGCTTTTTCAAATGCTAGTATTCCAAAAAGAATAGCAATTTGTTTAGCAGGAGCAACTGTAAATATTATTTTTGGATTAGCTATATATTTTGTAGTTGTAGCAAATTCAGGTGTATACATATCAAATGAAGTAGATTCAATAATTGATGGATATGCAGCTGAACAAATTGGGTTACAAAGTGGAGATAAAATTGTAGAAATAAATGATTACAAAATAAAAAGTAAATATGACTTAGATAAAATAATTAATAAGTCAAATGGCGAAGAATTAAATATAAAAGTAGAAAGAAATAATGAGATGCTTGATTTTAAAGTAAAGCCAACAGAAGTAAAAAATCGAGTAACTCGGAATGTATTTAGATGAAAAATGTCAAGTAATAGCAGTGGAAAAAGGAAGTAGTAGTGAAAAACAAGGAATAAAAGCAAATGATGTAATATTAAAAATAAATAATGAAGAAACAAATCAAGATTCAAATAAGGTCTTAGATATTTTGCAACAAAAAGGATTGGGAACAATGTTATTAACTGTAAAAAGAGGAAATGAGGAGGTAAAAATAGAGTTAACTCCAGATTATATTTCTTCTTACTATATAGGAGTTAATATGAAAAAAGCACCATATACATTTTGGAATAGGTGTATATATGGTGCAATGGAAACTAAAGAATTTGCTTTTTCAATATTAGATAATGTCAAAAAGCTATTTACAGGTGGAGTTGGAATAGATCAAATGATGGGACCAGTAGGAATATCAGAAGCAGTAGCTAAAACTAGTGGATGGCAAGATTTTATCTATATGATGGCATTGATTTCATTATCATTGGGAGTTACTAATTTATTGCCTATACCAGCTTTGGATGGTGGTAAAATTTTGATTTTGTTGATAGAAGCCATAAGAAGAAAGCCTATGAAACAGGAGACAGAAATAAATATTCAATTACTTGGTTTTTCAATTTTGATAGCATTATCAATTTATGTGACCTATAATGATATTTTGAGGATTTTTTGATGGTTATTTGATTTTTATAAGTAGAGACTCTGAAATACTGTTGAGTGATGGTATTTTGGAGTCATTTTATGTTTTACTATTTCAGAAGTTTAACTACTCTACAATAAATAAAAGGAAAAATGGAGATATAAGTTTAAAAAAATACTGAAATTTAAAAGAATTTTGTAATTGACTAAAAGATTTCTAAATGCTATAATGAGAGTATCGAAAAAAAGAAAATAAAATCGAATAATAAATAATTGGAGGTACTTATGAAAAAAAATGTAAAAAGTAAATGTTTGATAGTTATATTAATGGTAATTACTTTGGCTTTTGGATTACAAAATAATGTATATGCATCTATATCGATGTCATCATCTAGTGTAAATGTGGAAGCTGGTAAAAGTACTACTGTAAATATGATAGCAAATAATACTACTGGAGATGTTAATATTACTTCATCAAATCCAGAGGTAGCAACTGCGACTGGTGCTAATAATATTTCAGATAATTCGATACCAATAACAATAACAGGTAAAAGTGCAGGAACTGCTACAATAACAATATCAGGAATGGCAAAAGATACAGATACTGGAGCTAATAAAGCAAAATACTCTAGAACAATAAATGTAAAAGTAACAGGAGATGCAACAGCAGATACAACAAGTGCAGATTTAAGTAATTTAGGAATAAAACCAAATGATTTTTCAGGATTCTCACCTAATAAAACTAGTTATGATGTAACAGTGCCAGAAAATGTACAAACTATTGAAGTCTATGCAACAGCTAAGAATGCTAGTGCAAAAATTTCTGGAACAGGTACTCAAAAATTGGCAATAGGAGAAAATAAAATAGATGTAGTAGTTTCTGCTAGTGATGGAACAACAAAGACCTACACTATAAATGTAAAAAGAGAAGGAGAAAACAAAGAAGAAGTTTCACAAACGACAGAAAAAGTTGAAGAAGGATTATCTGAATTAAAAGTAGAAAACTTGGAATTAACACCAAAATTTACAACAAGTGTATATGAATATTCTACTAAATATATTGGAGAAAAAACAACATTAGATATACAAGCAATAGTGACAGAACCAACTTATACAGCAGAGATAGTAGGAAATGAAGACTTAAAAGAAGGAGAAAATGTAGTTACTATACTAGTATCAGATAAAGATGGTAAAAATATAGCTACATATCAAATAAATATAAATAAAAGTAAAATCGATGAAGAAGCAATAGCAAAGCAAGAAGAAGAAAGAAAACAACAAGAGCAAAAGAAGTTACTACTAATAGGAGGAATAGCAGGAGGAGTAATACTACTTATAATAATAATACTAATTATAAAACATCAAAAAAGTAAATCATATGCAGAAGAATTTTCAGCAATTCCATTTTCAAGATTAAATGATAAAGATGATGAATATTTTGAAAATGAAAATATAAATGATAATAATGATGGATTTGAAAATAATTTTATAGAAAATGCTAATAATAATGAAGAACAAAAAGAATTTAAACAAGAAGATTCAGAAGATATAGAAGAAGTAAAAACAACAGCTAAAGAAGAATTAAAAAGAAAATTCTTAGAAGGGTATAATACAAATTTTGATGATGACTATAAAGAAGAAAAAGTAAAAAAGAATAAACATAAAGGAAAAAGATTTAAATAAAATTAAAATGGTACTCTAAATATTAGAGTACCATATATATGCCAATATAGCTCAGTTGGTAGAGCAACGGATTCGTAACCCGTAGGTCAGCAGTTCAATTCTGCTTATTGGCTCCAATAAGTAAAATCTTTTGCAAAGGAGAAAAGTTTATGAAAATCTATTTAGCATCAAACAATAAAGGAAAAATTGAAGAAATAAAAAAATTCTTTTCAAATGCAGAAATCATAACGACAAATTCATTAAAAGAATTTCAAGAACCAGAAGAGAACGGAACAACTTTTGAAGAAAATTCTATGATAAAAGCAAAAGCATTATATAATTTTATAAAAAACAATATAAAAAAAAGAGACATTATCATAGCAGATGATTCTGGAATTATTATACCACTATTAGGTGAAGATAAATTAGGAGTTTATACCAAAAGACAAATGCTTAGTTGGACATCTGAAAATAATTGTGATGAGAAAGAATTTTGGAAACATATTGTAAACAAAGTAGGAGAAAAAGCAAAAGCAAAATTTTTAGCAGTAATTTCTGTAATTGATTGTGAAGGAAAAGAAATTTCATATACATATACTCTTGACGGAACTGTTGTATACCCAAGGGGAACAAATGGATTTGGATTTGATAGTATATTCGAATATGAAGGGAAAACTTTAGCAGAGAGAACAATAGAAGAAAAAGAAAAAATAAGTCCAAGAGGAAAGGCACTTGAAAAAGTAGCAAAAGATTTTTTAGAGTTTAATAAGTAAAATAAGTGATATAAATGTAGTATATCTATTATAAAGAGAAGTATTTTAAATAACCTAAAAGAAAAATGGTATTAAAAAGTAGAAAAAATGAAAACTAAATTTAGTTTTCATTTTTTTGGTAAGTGCATTATTATTGTATATATTAATAAAAATCCCCAAAAATATGGAAAAAATCAAAAATATGTGTTAAAATGTATAGTGTTAAATTTTACATTGAAAGGAAAGAAAGAAAATGGGATTTTTCGATAAATTAAAAAATGGCTTAAATAAAACAAAAAAATCATTTGACGAGAAAATAAATAATGTATTTAGCAATTTTAGAAAAGTAGACGAAGAATTTTTAGATGAATTAGAAGAAATATTGATAATGTCAGATATAGGAATGGATACATCAATAAAAATTATAGGAAATCTAAGAGAAAGAATAAAAAAAGAAAAAATACAAGATGAAACAGAAGTAAAACAAGCTTTAAGAGAAGAAATGCAAAAAATATTAGATATTACAGACATTAGTTTACATCTAAATACTAAACCATCAGTAATTTTAGTTATAGGAGTAAATGGGGTTGGAAAAACAACATCAATAGGAAAAATTGCAAATAGATTAGCAAAAGATGGTAAAAAAGTAGTAGTTGCAGCAGCAGATACATTTAGAGCAGCAGCCGTTGAACAATTAGAGATATGGGCAAATAGGTCAGGTGCTGATATTGTAAAAAGAGATGAAGGAGTAGACCCAGCTTCAGTAGTTTATGATGCGTTAAAGATAACCAGAGAAAAAAATGCAGATGTATTAATTGTTGATACAGCAGGAAGATTGCATAATAAAAAATATTTAATGGACGAATTAAATAAAATTCAAAAAGTAATAAATAAAGAAATGCCAGAAGCTGATAAAGAGGTATTATTAGTAATAGATGGAACAACTGGACAAAATGCTATTTCACAAGTAAAAGCTTTTAAAGAAGAAGCTAATATAACAGGATTAGTTCTTACAAAATTAGACGGAACAGCAAAAGGTGGAGTAGTTATAGGAATTGTTGAAGAAAATAAAATTCCTGTTAAGTTCATAGGAGTTGGAGAACAAATTGACGATATGGAAATCTTTAATTCAGAAGAATTTGTAAAAGCAATTATATAAGTAAGGAGGAATTTTTGTGAGTCAAAATGAAAAAAAAGAAAATATAGACAATACAAAAGTAAAAAATCAAGAGAATATACAAAGTTCTACAACAACCAAAGAAAAAAGTAAGAAAAGTAAATTTAGAATGATAGCAGTAATAATATTTATAATATTATTTGCAATGATAAGTTATGTTCAGATAAGAGGTAGTTACTTAGAATATCAAGAATTGGGACAAAAATATGTAGAAGTATTTAACACAAACTTGATATATAGATATAGTATAATGGCAATTAATTTTATATTATTATTCTTTATGATTTATTTTACAAATAGAGGAATAAAAAAAGGATTAAAACCATTTTTTGAAAAAGAAAAAAAGCCAATGCCAAAAATACTTAATAAATCATTAGCACTAGTAATATCATTAATTGTAAGTGCTGTTATGTCTGGTGTTATGATGCAAAAAATAATGCTTGCATTAGCAAATACAAGTTTTGGAATAACAGATCCAATTTTTAATTTTGATATTGCATATTATATATTCCAAAAGCCAGTAATAGAAATGTTAGTATATTATTTCTTAGGAGTTGTTGTGGGATTAACAGTATATATGGCTGTATATTATCTAATTGTATTTAATAGATATTTTGATGGTGTAGACCCTGATATGCTAAAAGAAAGTTTATTTATGAAAAAACTTACAAGAAATGCTTTATTAATAATAATAGCAGTAGCTATAATAACTATTTTAAATACACAAAACTTAATGCTTGGAAAGATTTTGACAGTAGATGGTAAAATTGAGATTACAGGAGCAGGAATAACAGAATCAACTATAAAATTATGGGGATATGTAATTTTTGCATTTGTTATAATAATTTTTGCATATAGAGCTTTAAAATATTTTAAACAAAGAAATACAGCAAAAATATTGAAGAATCTAGCAGTTATACCAATATATTTAGTACTACTTTTTGTAGTAATGGTTGGATTTGATTTAATTTTTGTTAGAACAAACGAATTAGATAAAGAGAAAAAATATCTAGCAGAAAATATTGAGAATACAAAAAATGCATATAACTTAAATATAGAAGAAGCTAATCTTGAATATTCAGGAACTATAACAGAAAAAGAAATAAATGAAAATCAATTTACATTAAACAATATACCAATAGTAAGTAAAGAAGCAGTATTATCAACACTAAAAAATAACCAAACAAATACAGGATATTTTACATACAGAGATGCAAATTTAGCAAAATATAAAGTAGGCGATAAAGAAGAATTAGTATATGTATCACCTAGGGAGATATCTAATACAGGAAGAACATATAGCAACAAAACATATGAATATACACATGGTATGGGAGAAATACTAACATCTGCATCAGAAACAACAGAAAGTGGAAATGTAAAATACATACAAAAAGATGTATCAGGTAAAGATGAAAAAGTAAAAGTTGAAGAACCTCGTACATATTTTAATACAGGAAATGAAGGTACAATAGCAACAAATACTAAAAATAAACAAGAATATGATTATACTGACGAACAAGGAAATGATAAAACATCTACATACAATGGTAAAGCAGGATTACAATTAAACTTTTTAGATAGACTAGTTTTAGGAATTTATAAAAATGATATAAATTTAGCTTTTTCTAGTGAAATAACTAATGAAAGCAAAATTTTAATAAACAGAAATATAATTCAAAGAGCTAAAAAAGCATTACCATATTTAATGTATGAAGAAAATCCATACACAGTTATAAGTGACGATGGAAAAATATATTGGGTATTAGACGCATATACAATTTCAAGCAGTTATCCATATTCTCAATATACAGATTTACAACATGAAGGAACAACTAGAGATATAAATTATATAAGAAATTCAATAAAAGTAATAATAGATGCATATGATGGAACAATGAAATTTTATATAACAGATAGAACAGACCCAATAGCAATGGCATATAATCATATATATAGTAGTTTATTTGAAGATTTAGATGAAGAAATACCGGAAGATATTGCAAAACATTTTGTATATCCAGAATTATTGTATAAAATACAATCACAAATTCTAGAAGTATATCACAATGTAAAACCAGAAGTATTATATAGAGGAGATGACTTATGGGATACAGCAAAATATAATACAGTAAATTCAGCTAAATCGACAGGAACATATTTAGAACCATATTATACAATGGTTAAAATAGGTGATAAAAATGAATTAGGATTAATACAAATGTATACACCAAATGAAAAACAAAATATAATTTCATATTTAGTTGGAAGCACAGAGGGCGCAAACAACAAATTAAAATTATACAAATTTTCAGCAGACAGCAATATTGTAGGTCCAATGCAACTAAATAAACAAATAAAAGAAGATGAATCAATATCAGCAGAATTAAAATCCTTAGAAACAACAGGAACAAAGATTACAAAAAATATGATAATAGTACCAATAGAAAAAACTTTATTATATGTAGAACCTATATATCAAACAATGTTAAATGAATCAGATACACCAATACTTAAAAAAGTAATAGTAGCTTCTGGAAATAAAGTGGCAATAGGAAATTCATTACAAGAAGCATTACAAAATTTATTATCAAAATATGCAGTTGATATTGAAATAGAAAATACAGAAGATATTGAAGGACTAATAGATTCTATAATAAAAGCAAATAAAAATTTAACTGAGTCTAATAATAATAATGACTGGGAAATGATGGGCAAAGACATACAAAAATTGCAATCTTTAATAGAATCATTAGACAAAATGAAAAGTAATCAAAAAAATGAAAATACAAATACATTAAATGAAAATAAAACTAATGAAAACAATAAAAAAGAAATAACTAATACAAAAAATAATATTAATAATGCTAATAGTAATAATGTATTAGAATAAAATGAATAAAAAATATTAAAAAATCCACTATAATAAAAAGGTGGATTTTTTATGTTTTACATTTGTAAAAAAATATATGATAAGTTAAGAATATTGAAAAAAGAAAAAAATAAAAATCAAAAAGAAAAATTACAAAATTCAATAGACAATTTAATTAATATTTTTCAAAAGAGTAATATAGAAGAATGGAGTTATATTTTAGGAAATAGAAAAGAAATCATAAAAAGAAATTTTTTAGCAGGAATAGCAAGAGGAGTAGGTATAGGAATAGGAGTTACAATTATAACTGCTATTTTGATTATATTACTACAAAAAATTGTGACTTTAAATATACCAATTATAGGAGAATATATTTCTGATATTATTGATATTGTACAAAAGTCGAGGTAAAATAGAATTTTATTAATTATATATCTTATTTTCTAATTTAAAAAAATTAAAAAGTTCAAGTGTTTTATTGTGAAAAATAGTCTTTTATGGTATAAATATAAATAGCAATATTAGATTAAAGAATGAAAGGTGATTACAATAAATAGATTAAACATATTCGTAGATGAAAGCGGAGATTTTGGATTTGTAAATGGTAGTTCAGATTTATATGCTACTACAAATCCAAAAGTAGAAAGAAGAATAGAATTTGACCATACTAAAAAGAGATTATTTCAGGTTTCAGATATGCTTACAGTAATTGATAAGTTAGATTATAAAAGAAAAAATAATATTCCATTTACAAATGCTGAGAAATATTTTTTCAATAGTAAAGATTTTAGGCATATAGTAAATTTGTTAAAGAATAAAAGAATTTGATTTATGGTACATACAAATTCAATAAAAAATTAAATATTTAAATAATAATATAAAAAGCCATTCGTTTGAATGGCTTTTGCTGACGCTTGGCATCAACTCGGGTCAGGTCCTAATCTAGAAAACTATTTCAGACCTAGTAGAATATCTACAATAAATAGTATTCCTTAATTTCTTTAATTATACACTGATTTTTTGAAAAAGTATAGCCTTTTTTGAAAATTTTTTCTTTTGTTGTATTATTATAATTATTTATATCCCTATAAATTTAGTTAATAAAAATGATTTTGTTCTTATTAAAATTCTCCCAAGAGCATATACTTTATTATAAAGGCTTAAGTTGAGCCCTTATAATAAATAAGGAAAGGAAAAATATTTTATGAAATTTTGTTTTATCGGAGGAGATTTTAGAAATATTGAATTAGCAAAAATACTTGCAAAAGATAGAATGATAGTATATACTTATGGCTTAGAAAAAGGCTTTTTAGATGAAAAAATTAATCAAAATATTATACAATGTAAAAATGTAGAACAAGCAATAAATGAAGCAGAAATAATAATTACAGCAATACCTTTTTCAAAAGACAATAAAAATATTAATACACCACTTTCTGAAAAAAATTTAAAAATAGAAGAAATACTAAATAAAATAAAAGGAAAAAAGGTTTTTACAGGTAATATTTCAAAAGAAATAAAAGAAAAATTTGACAAGGAAAATATAGAATTTTTTGATATAATAAAAAATGAAGAATTTGCAATATTAAACACAGTGCCAACAGCAGAAGCAACAATAAAGATTATTATTGAAAATACTAAAAATATAATACAAAATTCAAGATGTCTAGTTCTTGGATTTGGAAGAATAGGAAAAATATTATCACATAAAATACAATCATTAAATTTAATAACAACAGTTGTATCAACAAATAGTATAGAAGAAGCATGGGGAAAAGCATATGGGTATGAGATAATAACTTTTAGGAATATTAAAGACAGAAAAGAAATTTTAGGTAAATATGATATAATAGTTAATACTATACCAAAAATTATACTAGAAGAAGAGGAACTAAAAAATATTAGAAAAGATGCATTAATAATTGATTTAGCATCAAAGCCATTTGGTATAGACAGAAATTTTATGAAAAAGAGAAAAATGAACTTTATTGAAGCATTAGGACTACCTCGGAAAAATTGCACCAGTTACAGTTGCAAAAAATATAAAGAAAATAGTATTTGATGTTTTAAATATATAAATAAAAGTAAAGTTACAATATTTAATATAAAATAAAACTGAGAGTTGTAACAAAAGAAATAAGAAAGGAGAAAAATATGCTTATAGAAATATTAAAAGCAATTTTATTTGGAATTGTAGAAGGAATAACAGAATGGTTACCAATTAGTAGCACAGGACATTTAATATTATTACAACAATTTATGAAATTTGAACAAGTATCACCAGAATTTTGGGAAATGTTTAAAGTGGTAATACAATTTGGAGCTATCTTAGCAGTAGTATTGATATACTGGAAAAAGATATGGCCAATTACTAAAAATAAAAAAGAAGGAATAAAGTCAACAGGTTTTTTATCTCATTTTAATAAAAACACAATGGACTTGTGGGGAAAAATTTTAGTTGCATGTGTACCAGCAGCTATAATAGGATTAGCATTTGATGAATTTTTTGAAAAATTATTTTACAATCCAACTTGTATAGCAATAGCATTAATTGTATTTGGTATAGCATTTATAATTATTGAAAATTGGAACAGGAAAGGAAAGAAGAAAAGAGAAAAAAATTCAGAAATTACATATAAAGACGCTTTAATAATTGGAATATTTCAACTATTAGCAGCAATTTTTCCAGGAACATCTCGTTCAGGAGCAACAATTATAGGTGGATTATTAATAGGGCTATCAAGAGAAAATGCAGCAGAATTTACTTTCTACCTAGCAATTCCAACTATGTTAGGAGCAAGTTTGTTAAAATTAGTTAAATTTGGTTTAGGATTTACAAGTATAGAATTAATAGTTCTTTTAGTAGGAATGTTTATATCATTTGCTGTTTCTATGTTTGTTATCAAATTCTTAATGAACTATATTAAGAAACATGACTTTAAAGTATTTGGATATTATAGAATTATTTTAGGAATAATTGTATTAGCTGTTTTGAGCTAATTAGATATTGTAGATAAAAAATGGGGGCTATCCTAGAAGATATAAAATATTTTGGGGAATAGTCCTTTTTAATTATATTCCATAGATAAGAACTTGTAAGCTCCAAAAAAGGCACCTTTTCTTCGCTGAAATTTCATTTTTATAAAATTTCACGAAAACATTATCCTTTTTAGGAGCTTAACAATTTCTAATCTATTCCATATAATATAAAAAGGACTATTCCCCAAAATATTTTATATATTCTAGGATAGCCTCATTCAAAAATTATTCAATTTTTTGTTCTCTTCTACTAGAAGAATTATTACACATCTTTTCATATTCCTTACATTTAATTTTATAATCCATTTGCATACATAAATATTTATAATATGAATATGCTTGTTCATATTGAATAATTGGATTAAACATAGGGTCTTTATACATATCGTTCATATCAGGTGAAATTCCAAAATCCATATATGGTGGGTAATTAGGATTGAAATTATTGTAATCTTTTTCCAAGTTTATCATCTCCTTTTTTATATTATTGTATAGGAAAATAAAGAAAAGCTTTTGGCTACGCAACACAAAGTAAAAAAAAATAGAATTTTTGAAACTTATTATATATAAACTTTCCATATACAATAAAAATATATTATCAGTAAATTAAATTATTCTTATAAATCAAAATAAAAAATAGGAATAGTATTCATTAATATGAAAGTATATAAGGCAGCAAATAAGCCATGAAGAATTTTTCCATATATATATGGTTTAATTGATAAATCAGTTTTGGAGGTTATACTAAATACTTGCAAAAGAACAGAAATACCACCAAAGCCAAGTAAAAATGCAGTTATTATAATATTAATAGATAGTTTTTTAAAAGCAATATTCGAAATAATATTTATTCCGTTAGTTATTTCTAATAATCCAGTAAAAATACCAGATATAAAACTAGTATCTATATTAAAAAAATTACATAATGGTGTAAATAATAGTTCTAACATTTCTAGTAAATGACTTGATTTTAAAATTGATATAATGCTAGAAAATATAACAACAAATCCTCCAATTATAAGAATAGTAGAAATACTACTTGTTATACTTTCAGACAAAATTTCTCCTAAATTAGAAAAAGTAGCATAATTTTTTTTAGATTTTTTAGCTGTAAAACTTGTAATTGAAACATAATTAGAAGAAATTGAATTTCTTTTCCAAAATCTGAATATAAATCCAACCGTTATACATGCTAATATATGAGTAATAAATAGTAGTATTCCAATAGTAGTATTTCTATAAAGTAATATTCCAACGGTTCCTATTATAAAAAGAGGACCAGAATTATTTGTAAAACTAAGTAGTCTTTCACATTCTTCTTTTGAACATATATTATTTTTTCTGAAATTTGAAGCAATTTTTGCACCAATAGGATATCCACTTATAATTCCCATAATAAAAGCAAAAGCACCTTCACCTCTGATATTAAATAGAGGTTTCATAAAATTATTTAGAATATTTCCTAATTTATTAATTATATTTGTATGCATAAGAAGTTCTGTTGCAACAAAAAAAGGAAATAAAGAAGGAACAACAGAATTAGCCCATAAAGAAAGACCAGATTTTATGGCAGGTAAGTTACTTTTTGAGAAAATTAAGAGGCAAAAAGTAAACAATAAAAAGATTAAAGGGAGTAAATTTCTTTTGAGTTTTAGAACATAGAAATTAGTTTTCAAGGTAATACCTCCAAGTATGAATAATTTATATAAAATAATTTATTCAATCAGGCAATTTATATGATAAAAATGTTATCATTATATATTTTTATATAAATTAGGAATTATCATAGTCAAGATATTAAAATTATAAAAAAGTAATAATAATAACATAATTTAAAATATCATGTTTAGTATTATATATTGAAAAATGATTAAAATATTATAAATAGGGAAAGAATATAAATATCATTATAGTTAAAAAATTTCCATTTTTTAACTTGCAGATACATAACGCTTTTAGTATAATATTTTTATATGCAAATAAATTTAAAGTAAATGATTTTTTCGGCAGGAGATAAAATAATAATAAATTTAATAGCTTAAAATTATGAGTTAAAATAAAAAGTAAAAAGAAAATTATTTATAAAATTGGTGAAGGGAGAAAAAACAAATGATAACTAAGAAAGCGAAAAGAACATTAAAAAATGAAAGAGGAATAACACTAATAGCATTAGTGATAACAATAATAGTGTTATTAATATTAGCAGGAGTAAGCATTTCAATGCTAACAGGAGACAATGGAATACTAACACAAGCCAAATTAGCAAAGGAAAAGACAGAAGAGGCAAAGAAAAAAGAAGAACAACAATTAGAAAGCTTATTAAATAGAATAACAAGCGAAGTACCATCAGAAGAAGGCTTTAATTCAAGTAAAAATGTAAATAGTCCAAAAGTAACAAGT
>UMJO01003137.1_pt1 | contig 12994 bp, 9 predicted proteins | sample 1966081 | NCBI WGS metagenome assembly UMJO01 (sample SAMEA4836152, study PRJEB28245) | human gut metagenome | biome: gut microbiome; material: fecal sample | place: Denmark | collected 2008 | reverse complement strand
AGATTTTTTCGATTTGGTAACATTAGAACGTTCCCTAATTTGGGGAATGCCTCGGCTTTCCCTTAGGAGGGATCCGTTATATCCGTTTAACTAAAGGAACATACTGTATTTTCGTCTCAAAGTACCTCGGAAACAACTTTTATTCTATCATAAAATCAAGCGATTCTCAATAGCAAAATTCATAGCATTTTACGATAGCATTTTCATGCACATTTTCATGTGCTTTCAGATGATAAATTCACCCTTTTATGTCACAAAATATGAGAAATACATTGAAATAATTCTGCTTTCCAGAAGTGTATTTATAATTTAATATTTATTATACTTGAATAAATCCGAAACAGCAAGAAACATGAAAAATGTAAGTATTCAAAAAGAAAATCTGAAAAAGAACTTATGAGGAGAAAAAAGAATGAAGAACAAAAGTAGAAAAAAGAAAGGTGCTGTTCCCAAGATCAATCCTTTGAAAGTACTCACTTCCATTCCAGGATTGATAAAAGGAGTTATAGGAATTATAGTGATCGTTCTGATCGTATTTGTTATAAAAAAAGGATTTTTTGATTCAAAAGAAGGAGAGGTAACAACGATCAGTCAGTCATCGATTGAAAAAATTTTAGATATCAGTGAACTGTCTACACTTGAGTATACGTATAATGCGGTAGCAGCCGGTTATGATGAAGACGGAAAGACGCTTCTTTATCATGTGGCATATGAGGGAACTGTGAGTGCGGGAATTGATTTTGATAAACTGAAAGTGAAAGTGAATCCGGATAAAAAGGAAATAAGGATTACTGTTCCAGAGGCAAAAATTCTGGACTGTAGTGTCAATGAAGGGTCATTGAAATATATTTTCGAGAAAGATGAATATAATACTGCAACAATTTCTGCTGATGCGTACAAAGTCAGCAAAGAAGATCTGAAAAAGAAAGCAAATGAAGAAACCCGGATTACGGAGCTTGCAAAAGAAAATGCGATTTCTGCAATTTCCGGTCTGATTGAACCATGGGTTGATCAGGTGGATGATGAATATACAGTTATAATTAAGTGAGGTGGATACAAATGAAAAAGAAGATCATAACCCTTTCCCTGATCGGAATCCTGCTGATCAGTCTGTTAAGTGGATGCGGAAAATCAGAAGACAAAGAGGCAGCAAAAAGTACAGAGCCGGATATTATGCAGGTCCGTTCCATCTGTAAACTTGCAACAGTAGAATGTTATTATCATAATGTGGCAAAATCCGAAAAGCCGGCAGGTACGGGAATCTGGCATTTTGGGGAAAAGGACCGGCAATTCTGGATTGAATATACCGGAACGGTGAAACTTGGCATTGATATGTCGAAAGTGCAGATGAAAGTAAATGGAACCGATGTAACGGTCACAATTCCTGAAGCTGAAGTACAACAGGTAAATGTAGATGATGATTCGTATAATTCTGACTCCTATATTTTCAGTGAAGACGGGATTAATAAAAATGAAATTACTGCGGAAGATGCAACCGGTGCGGTAGAAAATGCAAGAAATGAAATGATAAAAACAGCAGAAGAGAATACAGCACTTCTTGTAAATGCACAGGAGCGGGCAAAAAAGATGATTGAGAATTATATCATGCAGCTTGGAGAAACGACGGGAACAGAATATCAGATCACATGGAAATATGAATGAGAATCTGAAAAAACAGTCAGTAAAAATATGATAGAAAAAAATTAATTATACTGGATTTATGCAAAAAAGTGATGGGGAGTTTATGCCACAGCTTATCAGATAAAATGGACTTTAGAAACCATTTAAAAAGCAGTTTGGAAAATATTAAGGAATGAGAAAATTAAAAAAGAACAAGAGGAGGATTTGTATGAATTATTTAGTAATAGACTTAGAGATGTGTAAAGTACCAAAGGATTATAGAAATAAGAATTATAAATACGCCAGTGAAATTATTCAGATTGGAGCGGTTCTCCTTGATGAACGATACAGAAGACGGGATGAGATCTGCTTATATGTTCATCCTGAACATGGAGTGATTGATAACTTTATCGCAAATATGACTGGAATCAAGAATCGGCAGATCAAGAATGCACCGAAATTAAGAGAGCGTCTTTTAGAATTGACAGAGTGGATTGGAGATAGAGAGTATCAGGTGTTTGCATGGAGCAACAGTGATTTTTCACAGTTGTCACATGAGGTCAGATCTAAGAAACTGCAGGATGAAAAAATCCAAAGCTTTATGGCCCCGGAAAGATGGATCGATTATCAGGAAGTTTTTGGAAAGAAATACAGTTTTGAAAAAGCAGTCAGTCTTCAGGAGGCTTTGATGCTCTGTGATCTTACGCAGGACGGAAGGATGCATGACGGACTGGATGATGCACTGAATACTGCTAAGCTGATCCGGAAGTTGGAACTGAATCCGGAGTATCAGTTGATTTGCCGGCAGACGCTGACGGAGGAAGAATCTGATCCGCTGAATATATGTCTGGGAGATTTATTTGCAGGATTGCATATTGAGTGTGCCTGAGAGGGGGCTGAAGAGCAGCAGGAAAGAGCAGTTTCAGGCACGGATTCAGGTGTCAGAAATTCTCTGAATGATAAAAAACATCGTAGATAAAAAACATCGTAGTCAGAAAGAGTTGAAAAAGTAAGAGCCGAGATTTATAATAAAGAAGATTATCGGAGGAACTCTTTTATGATAAATATAAAAAGATATGGCACGCTCTGTCTGTCCGCAATACTGGCAGCAGCGTTTGTTCTGACCCCGGCAGTAAAGATATTTGCTGAGGAGGGGGATACAGCGGCGGATCGTGAAACCCAGCGGCAGACTTGCTATGCAGAGCCGACGGATTCAAATGGACTGACGAACTGGCCGCAGGGACCGGCAGTTTATGCTGATTCAGCGATTGTGATGGATATGAACAGTGGAGCGATCCTATATGGAAAGCAGATCGATAAGCAGCATTATCCGGCAAGTATTACAAAGCTTCTGACTACACTTGTTGCACTGGATCATGCGAAACTGACAGATAAAGTAGAATTTTCACAGGACAGTATTTCTTTCCTGCAGTACGGAGATGCTCATATTGGGATGCGTGCAGGAGAGGAATTGACGCTGGAAGATTCTTTATATGCCGTGTTGCTTGCATCTGCCAATGAAGTGTCGTATGCAGTTGCAGAGAGCGTTGGAAAGCAGATGGGCGGAGACTACAATACCTTTATAGAGGCGATGAATGAAGAGTCAGATGCACTGGGATGTACCGGCTCACACTGGACGAATGCAAATGGACTTCATGATGAGCAACATTATACGACAGCTCATGATATGGCTCTGATTGGGGCAGCAGTATATCAGAAAGAAGCATTTCGGACGATCGCACAGTCACTGACACATCAGATTCCACCGACCAATCTGGTAAATGAGGTGAGAACGGTCAATCAGAAGCATAAGATGCTCTGGCCACAGAATGCAAATTATTATGAGTATTGCAAAGGTGGAAAGACCGGTTATACAGATCAGGCAAGAACGACCCTGGTGACGATGGCAGATAACGGAGAGCTGCAGTTGGTTGCAGTGGTGCTATATGATTTCGGGTCAGATGCGTATACGGATACCAGAGCCATCTTTGATTATGGATTTAATAATTTCTCGAAAGTGATGCTGAAAGATCTGGAAAAAGCAGACGGAGTACGGTCATATAAAGATGAGGAAAATGCTTATGTAGTACTGCCCCCCAACGTGAAGTTTTCAGATCTGAAAGCGGAAGTTAAAGCAAAGGATGGTTCCGTCAATGAGGGAACCGTTACATATACCTATGAAGGACAGATCGTAGGGAAGGCAGATGTAACGCTGGATAATAAAAAGTCGGTAGAGAAACCGACAATAACAAAAGGAACAGAAAAGACTGGCACAACGACAGACAGGAAGGAGAAAGAGAGCAGGCCGGTGGTGCTTATCGCTGTGGTCGCAGTGGTTTTGGTACTTGTGACGGGAGCGGTTGCATGGATAAAATATAAGCAGGCAAAAAGCAGACGGCACAGGCGGAAAAGACATCGCAGAAAGACATCGCAGAAAAAGAAAAAACCTTGACTAGCAGGCAGAATCTCTTTATAATAATTCTGTATGGAAGACTACAGGTTAAAGCGATGACGGAGAGAGTAGGATTTATCTGAACATCCCAGCGAGCCGGGGAAGGTGTAAGCCCGGTATCAGTAAGAGATTTCTGAAGATCACTCCAGAGCAGCAACCCCTGAAACGGAAGCATTTAACAGGCATACCGGTGATTCCGGTGAGACAGATTTCGAGGAGTAAGGGTTGACGTGAGTTCTGCGTTAAAGAATACCATATGCGGATCGGGAAGATCCAAGTATGCTGTAACAGGTGGTACAACGAAAGGAATTTCAGACCTTCGTCCTATTACGGACGGAGGTCTTTCTTTATTTTAGAAGATTCCTTTTCCAAAATATATTTTAAGAAAGGATCAAAGCTATGTATAAGAAAGTTTCAACAGACATGAATTTTGTTGAGCGTGAAAAAGAAGTTGAAAAATTCTGGGATGACGAAAATATCTTCCAGAAGAGTATGGATGAAAAAGAAGGATGCCCGGATTATATTTTCTATGACGGACCTCCGACAGCCAATGGCAAGCCGCATATCGGACACGTTCTGACCCGTGTTATCAAGGATATGATTCCGAGATACCGCACAATGAAAGGTTATATGGTTCCGAGAAAGGCAGGATGGGATACGCATGGTCTTCCGGTAGAGCTGGAAGTTGAGAAGATGCTCGGACTGGACGGAAAGGATCAGATCGAGAAATACGGTCTTGAACCATTCATCAAGAAATGTAAAGAAAGTGTATGGAAATACAAAGGAATGTGGGAAGACTTCTCCGGCACAGTTGGATTCTGGGCTGATATGGAGCATCCATATGTAACGTATGACAACAATTTCATCGAGTCTGAGTGGTGGGCTTTGAAGAAAATTTGGGATAAAGGACTCCTTTACAAAGGATTCAAGATTGTTCCTTACTGCCCTCGTTGTGGAACACCTCTTTCTGCACAGGAAGTTGCACAGGGATATAAGGATGTCAAGGAGCGTTCTGCAATCGTCCGCTTTAAAGTCAAAGATGAGGATGCGTATATTCTTGCATGGACAACAACACCATGGACACTTCCATCCAACCTTGCACTCTGCGTAAATCCAAAAGAGGATTATGCAAAGGTAAAGGCAGCAGACGGAAGAGTTTATTATATGGCATGTGCATTGCTTGATACCGTTCTTGGAAGACTTGCAGAAGAAGGAAAAGACGCTTACGAAGTACTTGCAACGTATAAGGGAACAGAACTGGAGGGCAAAGAATACGAGCCACTGTACCAGTGTGCGGCAGATGAGGCTGCAAAGCAGCGTAAGAAAGCATTTTACGTTGTATGTGATGAGTATGTAACTCTGACAGATGGTACCGGAGTTGTTCATATCGCACCGGCATTTGGTGAAGACGATGCCAACGTAGGAAGAAAGTATGATCTTCCATTTGTACAGCTTGTAGATGAAAAGGGTAACATGGCAGAGTCTACACCGTTTGCAGGACTGTTCGTAAAGAAAGCAGACCCGGAAGTATTAAAAGATCTGGATGCAAGGGGACTTCTCTACGATGCACCGAAGTTTGAGCATAGCTATCCTCACTGCTGGAGATGTGATACTCCGCTGATTTATTATGCACGTGAGTCCTGGTTCATCAAGATGACAGCAGTTCGTGATGACCTGATTGCAAATAATAATACAATTAACTGGATTCCGGAGAGTATCGGTAAGGGACGTTTCGGTGACTGGATTGAGAACGTTCAGGACTGGGGAATCAGTCGTAACCGTTACTGGGGAACTCCGCTGAATATCTGGCAGTGTGAGTGTGGATGTATGCATTCTGTCGGAAGTATTGAAGAACTGAAATCTATGTCCGATAACTGCCCGGATGATATTGAGCTGCACCGCCCATACATTGACGCAGTAACAATCAACTGCCCGGATTGTGGTAAAGAAATGCACAGAGTGCCGGAAGTTATCGACTGCTGGTTTGACAGTGGATCTATGCCGTTTGCACAGCACCATTATCCGTTTGAAAATCAGGAGCTGTTCGAGAAGCAGTTCCCGGCAGACTTTATTTCCGAGGCTGTTGACCAGACAAGAGGATGGTTCTACTCCCTGCTTGCCATCTCAACGCTGCTGTTCAATAAAGCACCGTATAAGAACGTTATCGTGCTTGGACACGTACAGGATGAGAATGGACAGAAGATGAGTAAGTCCAAAGGAAATGCGGTTGATCCGTTTGATGCACTGGAGAAATACGGAGCAGATGCGATCCGCTGGTACTTCTACATCAACAGTGCACCGTGGCTGCCGAACCGTTTCCACGGAAAAGCAGTACAGGAAGGACAGCGTAAGTTCATGGGAACTCTGTGGAATACTTATGCATTCTTTGTACTGTATGCAAATATCGACAATTTTGATGCTACAAAGTATACACTGGAATATGATAAACTTCCGGTTATGGATAAATGGATTCTTTCCAAGATGAATACCATGGTAAAAGATGTGGACAACAACCTTGGTAATTACAGAATCCCGGAGGCAGCACGTGTGCTTCAGGATTTCGTAGATGATCTGAGTAACTGGTATGTAAGAAGAAGCCGTGAGCGTTTCTGGGCAAAGGGAATGGAGCAGGATAAGATCAATGCTTACATGACTCTGTATACAGCCCTTGTTACGGTATCAAAGGCAGCAGCTCCGATGATTCCGTTCATGACAGAGCAGATCTATCAGAACCTGGTTCGCAGCATTGACAAGGATGCTCCGGAGAGTATCCACCTGTGTAGTTTTCCGGAAGTTCATGAAGAGCAGATTGACAAAGAGCTTGAGAATAATATGGAACACGTACTTGACCTTGTAGTAATGGGACGTGCATGCCGTAACGCATCCAATATCAAGAACCGTCAGCCGATCGGTCAGATGTTTGTAAAAGCAGACTTTGAGCTTTCTGAATTTTATCAGGAAATCGTAGCAGACGAGCTGAATGTTAAGAATATTAAATTTACAGATGATGTAAGAGACTTTACTTCTTATAGTTTTAAACCACAGTTGAAGACAGTTGGACCAAAGTATGGTAAAATGTTAGGTGGTATCAAAGCAGCACTCAATGACATCGATGGAAATGCAGCAATGGATGAGCTGAATACTACTGGCGTACTCAAACTGGATGTAAATGGTCAGGAGATCGAACTTTTCAAAGAAGACCTTCTGATTGATACAGCTCAGATTGAAGGATATGAATCTGTCAATGATAATGGAATCACAGTTGTACTGGATACGAATCTTACACCGGAACTTCTGGAAGAAGGATTTGTAAGAGAGATCATCAGCAAGATCCAGACGATGAGAAAAGAAGCTGATTTCGAGGTGATGGACAAGATCCGTGTTACGTACGAAGGCAGTGAAAAAGCAGAAGCTGTTTTTGAAAAGAACAGCACCCTGATCGGTGGAGAAGTACTTGCCACAGAAGTTGTAAAGGCAGAGCCTGCAGGCCATGTAAAAGAGTGGAAGATCAACGGTGAAGCAGTTACGATGGGTGTCGAGAAAAAAGGAGAATAAAAGGATGTTCAGTAAAAGATTTGAGAAGGCTGCATTTAAGACAGCAGTGAAAGAAAATGTAAAGACGCTTTACAGAAAGACGATTGATGAGGCTACACCTCAGCAGTTATTTCAGGCGGTTTCTTATGCAGTTAAGGATGTTATTATTGATGACTGGATCGAGACGCAGAAGCGTTACGATGAGACAGATGCAAAGACTGTTTACTATATGTCCATGGAGTTCCTGATGGGACGTGCATTAGGTAACAACCTCATCAATATGACAGCATATAAAGAGGTAAAAGAAGCGTTGGAAGAGATGAATATTGACCTCAACGTGATCGAAGATGAAGAGCCGGATGCGGCTCTCGGAAATGGAGGACTCGGTCGTCTTGCAGCATGTTTCCTGGATTCTCTTGCGACATTGAATTATCCGGCATACGGCTGTGGAATCCGTTACCGTTACGGTATGTTCAAGCAGAAAATTGAAAATGGATATCAGGTAGAAGTACCGGATAACTGGCTGAAAGAAGGAAATCCGTTCGAGATCCGTCGTGAAGAGTATGCAAAGGAAGTACGTTTCGGAGGAAATATCCGTTTCGAGAAAGATCCTGTTACAGGAAAAGATAAATTTATTCAGGAAAATTATGAGTCTGTTATGGCAGTTCCGTATGATATGCCGGTTGTTGGATATGGCAACCACGTAGTAAATACACTGCGTGTATGGGATGCAAAGCCGATCACGGATTTCAAACTGGATGAGTTCGACAGAGGAAATTATCATAAGGCAGTAGAGCAGGAGAACCTTGCAAAACTGATCGTAGATGTTCTTTACCCGAATGATAATCATTATTCAGGAAAAGAGCTTCGTCTGAAGCAGCAGTACTTCTTCATTTCTGCAAGTCTTCAGGCACTGATCGCAAAATATAAAAAGAAGCATGGAGACATCAGAAAGCTGTATGAAAAAGTTGTCATTCAGATGAACGATACGCACCCGACGGTTGCTGTACCGGAGCTGATGCGTCTTCTGATTGATGCAGAGGGACTTAGCTGGGATGAGGCATGGGAAGTAACAAGCAAGACCTGTGCTTATACAAACCATACGATTATGGCAGAAGCACTTGAAAAATGGCCGATCGACCTGTTTTCAAAACTGCTTCCGCGTATTTATCAGATCGTACAGGAGATTGACCGCCGCTTCGTGATCCAGGTTCGTGAGATGTATCCGGGAAATGAAGAGAAAGTACGGAAAATGGCAATCCTTATGGATGGACAGGTTCGTATGGCAAATATGGCGATCATAGCAGGCTTCTCTGTTAATGGTGTTGCAAAGCTTCATACGGAGATCCTTGAGAAGCAGGAACTGAAAGATTTCTATCAGATGATGCCGGAGAAGTTCAACAATAAGACGAATGGTATCACGCAGAGACGTTTCCTGGCTCATGGAAATCCGCTGCTTGCAGACTGGATCACCAGTAAGATCGGTGATGGCTGGATTACAGATCTCTCTCAGATCTCCAAGCTGAAAGCACTGGTTGAGGATGAAGAGGCAAGACGTGAGTTCATGGAGATCAAATACCAGAATAAAGTTCGCCTTGCAAAGTATATCAAGGAGCATAATGGAATTGATGTAGATCCGCGTTCTATCTTTGATATTCAGGTAAAACGTCTGCATGAGTACAAGCGTCAGCTTCTGAATATACTGCACATCATGTATCTGTATAATCAGATCAAAGAGCATCCTGAGATGTCCTTCTATCCGAGAACATTTATTTTCGGAGCTAAGGCAGCAGCAGGTTATCTTCGTGCAAAAGAGACGATCAAATTGATTAACTCCGTAGCAGATGTTGTAAATAACGACAGAAGTATCAATGGTAAGCTGAAAGTGGTATTTATTGAAGATTACAGAGTATCTAATGCAGAAATTCTTTTTGCGGCAGCAGATGTCAGCGAGCAGATTTCTACAGCTTCTAAAGAAGCTTCAGGAACAGGTAATATGAAATTTATGCTTAATGGTGCACCGACACTTGGAACAATGGATGGAGCGAATGTAGAGATCGTTCAGGAAGTTGGCGAGGAGAATGCATTTATCTTCGGATTAAGCTCACAGGAAGTTATCAACTATGAGAACAATGGTGGATACAATCCGGTTGACATTTACTTTAATGACTGGGAGATCAAGCGTGTAGTAGACCAGCTTATGGATGGAACTTACTCCAATGGTGACCACAATATGTATATCAATCTGTACAGCTCACTGTTAAATACACAGTGTACAGACAGAGCAGACACTTACTTCATTCTGAAAGATTTCCGTTCTTATGCAGATGCACAGAAGAGAGTTGAGGAAGCTTACAGAGATCAGCAGAAATGGTCGAAGATGGCAATGCTCAACACTGCATGCAGTGGTAAATTTACATCAGACAGAACGATTGAAGAGTATGTACGGGATATTTGGCATCTTGAAAAAGTAGAAGTACCTTCAGGACAGGATCTTTTTGATTAAGACAGGAGGAATGACAGATGGAATATGGAAATGATTTTGATTTTTCATACGGAGTTCCGGATGGTCCGACAATGAGCAGCAGTGGATCAGATATATTTTCAGTGATCATGACCGTTTATCTGTTGGTGATCGTGGCAGCCGTGATGATTGGTATTGTGAAATATGTATTTAAATCCATTGCACTTTACCGTCTGGCACAGAGAACAGGAAATGCAAATCCGTGGATGGCATGGGTACCGTTTGCGAGATCTTATCTTCAGGGAGATCTTGCAGGCAGTATGCCTTTAAAGAAAAGAAGACTTCAGAGTCCGGGACTCTGGAAAGTCCTTATTCCGTTGATCGGAACGGCTGTAATCGCAGGACTTTATTTCCTTTTCATTGTTGTGGCAGGAATTGGAACTGCATTGAGCTATTCCACCGGAATGGGTGCAGGAAGTCTGACACTGATCTGGGTGATAGTTTTCCTGCTGATTATTGCAGTAGTAGCACTTCAGGCGATTGAAGCGGTGCTGGATGTACTGGTGAACTTTCATATTTACCATAGACTGACATCCCATAATATGGCGATTATCCATAGTGTTCTTGGTATATTTATTCCAATGTACGAAGCAATCTGCTTATTTATTATGAGCAAGAAGCCGTATAACCCGGGAATGGAGCCAAATCTTCCACCGCAGGCACCAAATTTCGGTGGTAATCCGATTCCTCCGACGATGCCTGTATCACCGGCAGCATCAGAAACTCCGGCAGAATCTGTATCTCCGATGCCAGCAGAAGCACCGGTACAGCAGGTCCCGGTAACTCCGACAGAGTCATCGGCACAGAATCCGTATGTGAATCCGATGCAGGTTCAGGGAACAGAAAACCTGGCAAAAGATGCACAGAGTACAGAAGCAGAACCGACAGAAAATAGTGCAGAAAAATAAAGCGTAAAGGTAAAATTTCATACAGGTTCTAAAATAAGACAGCCCTTCATATAATAAAGTATGGAGGGCTGTCTTTATGAGCTTTTATTCAGCAAAAAAGAAAATAAAAAATATAGCTGCATTTCTGATCATCCTCATATTTCTTCCATATGTTGTCTCTATTTTTGTAAATGGAAAAGATGTGAATCTACAAAATGGGAGCGGTCATTTTACAATAAAAGTTGCAAGAACAGACCCAGATGGAACGGAACTGGATCTTGATCTGGACTGGGAAGAGTATCTGATCGGGGTTCTTGCATATGAAATGCCGGAGTCTTACGAATTGGAAGCGTTGAAAGCACAGGCCGTGGTGCTGCGTACAAGCCTGTGCAGAGAACTGGCAGAAAACGAGGAGAAGACGGCAACAGAGAAATATCTGACTCATGCAGAAATGAAACGGAAATGGGAAGCGGCCAATTTTGATACATATTTGAAAAAATATACCAAAGCAGTGGAAGATACAGAAGGAACAGTGGTCTGGTATAATGAGGCTTGTGCATGGACACCATATCATCAGTCCAGTAACGGTGAGACACGGAACGCATCAGAAGTTCTTGGAACAGAAGATTATCCTTATATCTGTAAGAGAGAATGCCCGTTGGACAAAGCGGCTGAGGATGAAATTCAGGTAACAGTTTTTGACTATCAGGAAATACAACAGTTATGCAGAGATTTTCTGGTGGCAGAAGAAAATTCGGAGAGTGCAGAAAAAGGCTATAACTTTGCTGACTTTGAAATACTGGAAATGGATTCTTCCGGTTATGTGCGACAGATGAGGATGGGAGATACAGTCTGTACCGGGGATCAGTTTCGGGATGCATTGTCCCTGTCTTCCAGTGCATTTTCATTTTACGAGAGTATAAAAGGTTTGAAGATCACGACCATCGGAAAAGGACATGGACTGGGAATGAGTCAGTGGACAGCAAATGAAATGGCAAAGGAAAAGAAAAATTATGAAGAAATCCTGCAGTTCTTTTTTGAAGGAACAACATTAAATAAAGAATTTGACGAAAAAGAAGCGACAGGGAATTAAAATAGAATTCTTTCCGAATAGAAGTCACATATTCTGGCAATGCTATAGTCAGAGGTGATGATGAATGAATAAGAAAGAGAAGTTTTCCTTTTTAAAGGGAAAAGGAGCTTCTGTTGGAATCGTACTTTGCTTCGTGGCAGTCATTGCAATGGTGGGGACAGTTACATTCAGAAATTACAAAAAGAATATGAATGAGCAGATTGCAAAGGTTCAGCAGGAGACAGAAAAACTGACAAAAGAAAATGATGCAGCGGCAAATTCAAAAGATGTACTTCCAATGGAGGGAGAGGAAGATGCAACACCGTCACAGACAGATCATGCGGATCGTCAGGAACAAGAAGGAGCATCCTCTACAGACGGAACAGAGGCAGAAAATGGACAGCAGCAGGGGCAGGAGACGAATGAAACTGCGGCACAGGGAAGTTCCGGTGCATGGTTTACGGAAGCAAGCATACTGGAGTGGCCGGCAAGCGGGGCAACGCTGATCGGGTACAGTATGGATCAGACCGTTTATTTTCCTACTTTAGAAGAGTATAAGTACAATCCGGCAATGATCATCGGTGGTGAAGTCGGGGAAAGCATCAAGGCATCAGCGACAGGAACAGTGAGCAGTATTGAAGAGACAGCACAGACGGGAACAACCGTTACATTGGATATGGGAAATGGATATGCGGCTGTTTACGGCCAGTTAAAAGACCTGTCCGTATCAGAAGGAGATACTGTTGCAACAGGTGAGCCGATCGGTCTGTTGAATGAACCTACAAAATACTATAGCGTGGAAGGACCGAATCTCTATTTTAAGGTAATGAAAGATGGAGAGCCGGTAGATCCGATGAAATTTATGGAGTGAAATTTGTAGTTGTTGGGGTGATACGCTTGTAAAG
>UMJO01003233.1_pt1 | contig 13288 bp, 17 predicted proteins | sample 1966081 | NCBI WGS metagenome assembly UMJO01 (sample SAMEA4836152, study PRJEB28245) | human gut metagenome | biome: gut microbiome; material: fecal sample | place: Denmark | collected 2008 | reverse complement strand
TCGCGGGTACAATACCGAGCAGATAGAAAAGACGATGACCGCGCTGAAAGATGCCGCGGCGTTCGGCCGTCAGGCGTCTTATTCATATGGTGATGCCATCTCCACGGCGACGGAGGGTCTGAAAAACGAAAATTCTATCCTTGTTGACAACGCAGGTGTTACCAAGAATGTGGCGAAAATGTGGGAAGATTATGCCAAGTCTATCGGCACAACAACAAACGCACTTACGCAGCAGCAGAAGATAGAAGCCGAAGTCAACGGCATCATGGAGGAAACAAAGTGGCAGACAGGCGACGCTGCAAAATATGCCACTACTTTCGCCGGCAGGGTCGCAAAACTGTCTGCGACATTCACGTCATTAAAAACAGAAATCGGCAATGTGATAATACCGATACTAAACCTTTTTATCCCGGCAATTCAGACCGCGCTTGACGCGCTGCTGAAGTTTTTGGGTCTGCTGAAAACGGTGATGGCATCAATCGGGCTTGAGATGCCCGATGTGACATCCCTTGGCGGCGTAACTGCGGGGGCAACGGAGGCCGCCGAGGCTATTGACAACACCGGCTCGGCTGCCGAAAAAGCCGCGAAAAAGGTCAAAAAAGCCTTCGCTTCTTACGATGAGATAAACGTGCTGAGCAAGTCAAGCTCGTCGGATACAAGCGCTGGTGGCTCTTCAGGAGTGGCGGCAGCTGATCCTACAACCTCAGCAATAACGAGCGGAGTTTCTGCTGTCGATTCCAGACTTGATGAACTCAAAGAGAAGCTTTCGACTTTTTGGAGCGGTTTTGCGGCAGGTTTTGAAAAGGAACGCGAAGAACTGAAAAGACAAATTGAGCAGACGAAAGCGCTAATCAAAAGAGTTTGGCAAGATCTGCGCAAGCTCGAATCGCCGATAAAAAATTGGGCATCAACGGATTTGAAGGACTTTTTTGAAACCTTTTGTCACGCTTCGGCTGACATCTTTTTAGGTCTATATGACAGTGTAAACGCCGTTTTTAGGGATCTATGGAATGTTGCCGTGTATCCGAGGCTTCAAAAATTTGTAACAAAAGGTTTGCCTGTGCTCACGCAGTTTTCCACCGAATGCGTAAAAACCTTGCAGACGCTGTTTGAGTCCGTGAAAGAAATATTTGATAAGACCTGGCGCGAGGGAGCAGTACCGGCACTGCAGTTTTTCACACAGGTTTATCAGGATACATGGGACATTGTATATGACAACTGGCAGACATACGGAGCCCCGATTTTTGATAATGTCAGAGCAGCCATTGAAAATACAAAGAATTTGTTCCTGAATGCTTGGAATAATTACATGAAGCCATGCTGGGATGTCATAATGGGGACGGTTACAAGACTGTGGACTGACCATGTAAAACCGTTAGCTGATAACCTCACTGGCTTCGTTGGAGAACTGATACAGGATGCGCTTGAAATCTATAATAAGGTTATTGTACCCATTGTAAAATGGGTGCAGGATTATCTTTATCCCAAATTTGTAAACAGCTTCCGCGATATGATGAATATAGTCGAGCCCATAATAGCGGGATTTATAGATTGTGCGAACGGGATAATTACAATACTGAAAGGTATTGTACAGTTCTTAACCGGTGTTTTCACCGGAAACTGGTCAAAAGCGTGGGACGGTATCAAGAACATTTTTAAAGGTACTATTGATACTATGTCGGCGGTTATAAAGACACCGCTCAACATGATAATAGCCACGTTTGAGAATCTCGTGAACCGTATAGGCAGCGGCATAAACAAGCTTATCAGGGGATTTAACTCGATAAAATGGAATGTGCCTGACTGGGTTCCCGGCATAGGCGGTAAGTCTTTAGGCTTTAACATAAGCCAGATTCCCACTATAAAGCTGCCTCGCCTCGCGCAGGGCGGTTGGGTGGCAGCCAACAATCCGCAGCTTGCCATCGTCGGCGACAACACCCGTGAGGGCGAAATAGTGTCGCCCGAGTCAAAGATTCGCGAGCAGGTTGAGCTTGCACTCGCCAAGGCGGGCGGCTTTGCCCAAAAGGTTAAGCTGCAGCTCGAACTGCTTATCCGCTATCCCGACGGACGCACGATAATCAAAACTATCAACGAAGCCCAGATAGCCGAGGGCAGGATTCTTCTGGAGGTGTAAAGCGTGGAAAAATATGAAGTGCTTATAAACGGCAGCATAACGCTCACCGCCGACGGGATAGGCTGGGAATATCCGCAGACTGACTCGGAAGGGTCGGGCGCGACCGATGAAAATTTGATGATCCGCGAAGTTCTGCCGGAGCGCGACAAGCTCATTCTGACATTTGAAAAGGATAAGACCGAGGCGGAGATCAGGAAAATTCTGCAGGTCAGGGCGATGACCGAATGTACTGTAAAATTTTATGATCTTCGTGCCGGTACGTTTTTGACCAAGACGATGTACCCGGTTTCTGATGCAGTGACGGCACACGCGCTGATTAACGGCGAATACGTCATTGAGGCGTTTGAGCTGCGTTTCGTTCAGACCGTTCCGAACAGTTAAGGAGGACAAAATATGTACGCAGCGAGTACAAGCTATAAAAACTACATAGCATCCTCCAGGGTCCGTGTGCCGAAGTCAAAAATAGTAGTCGGAAATGCGACTTATACCGGACAGCAGTATTTGAAAACATACCCGAAGATATCGCATTCCAACAGCAAAATGATAGGCGGGTTCCCGGCGAAAAGCTGTGAGTTTGAGATATACAATCTCGACGGGTCCATAGACCTGAACGGAAAAGAGGTATCTGTATATCGTGGACTCGAGATAAACGGTTCGGTGACATGGGTTCCGATGGGTCTTTTTACTGCCAAGGACGAGGACATTACAAACAACAAAACTGCACGGTCGATATCTTTCAAAGGTACTGACCGTGCAGTGCTTTTTGACTGCGCGTATGGCGGCAGCCTGACTTATCCGACAACATTGGGCGCTTTCGTGCGGGAGATATGCGCGCGTCACGGCATTACGCTCGAGACAACGACTTTCCCGATGTCGACTTTTAAGCTGACAGAAGCGCCGAATATGGACGCCTCAGTTACAGACCGAGAGTTGATCTCCCGCGCCGCCGAACTCGGCGGCTGCATAGCGCAGATAAGCCGTACCGGGGGACTGCGCATAAGCAAGCCGGTCAGTACGGGTATTCAGATAGGCAAGGCGCGGTATAAGGCGGTTTCAAAGGAGCCTAAGTTCGGCGTTATAAACTCATTGGTCTTCGGGCATGACGGATATGACGACGATATCACATACCCGTCAACCGCACCGGAGAATCTTTGCCAGTGGCGCATAGACGATAATCCTTTCATCGACAAAACGCGGGAGAGCAGCATAAAAACCGTTGCAGCGCAGATCTTCGGTATGTCAATCGTGCCGTTTCAGATAACCGACTGTATTGATGATTATATTCTCGACCTGAATGACAGCATAAGCGTCCAGGATAAGGACGGGACATATTTCACGGCTACGGTGCTGCAGATAGAAACTACTGCGCGCATCAAGTCAAAAGTGTCCGCAGAGGCTCAGATAGTCAAGAAAACTGATTACAAGATGGCAGGCAGCGTTATGCAGACGCTCAAAAAGGTGCAGCTGCAGGTTGACCACCAGAACCTGAGTATTCAAACGCTCGTCCAAGACATGAACGGGCTGTCCGGCGAGGTGAGCACGCTGAAGCAGACAGCGAGCAGCATCCAGTCAAAGGTGACAAAGATCGAAGGAGATTATGTCACTTCATCGACTATCGAGCAGCTGAGTAACGAGATAAATATCCGTTTTGATAATCTCGGCTCACCGTCCGAACTGAGCAACGCAACAACGACCATAAATGCGCAGGGCATAAAGGTAAAAGACGGCTCATTTACGGCAGAAAGTGAGGGGTATAAAGCGGATCTATCATCGGGCGTGCTTAAACTTTATCAAAGCACCGGAACTGCGAGTGAGGGCAGCCAGCAGTTTTTTGGCATGGCAAACACGCTTGTCTGGCAGAGTTCAACCGTAGCAAACTGGTATGCGACATTCGCTACGGTCGATTATACGCTTAGCGGCAGTAGCAATGCCGGGTTTCGTTTCGGTAAGTCCGTAAACAATGGCACGGACTATGTAACCTCTGCAAAGCCGTGGGCAGATATGGAGACTGCTTGGCAATACGATTGGATGCGAATAGAGGCGGATGCAACCAAAATAAGAAAAACTCTGATAACCAATCCTCTTGGATACAACCAGTTTGCGGGGTTGAAACATTATAGACCTATCGGCGGATTGGATCTGTATTCGGCGGCGTTTGGCGTTGGCGGACCATCGAATTTACCATCCGGTGCAATAGAGGTCTGTGATAAGAATAACGCTATTATCGCCAGGAGTGATATCTATCAAAACGCTGACGGTGAAATCACACTGAAGCTCACCGGCTCGAAATATACAGGTTATATTATCGTTGGTAATGACGGTGTTTATGTCAGATATGGAACGGGTAAGTCGATTAAAATAGCCCCACAATAACAATCACGAGGTGATGATATGACAGAATCAAAAGCAGTAGAAAAAATCAAATCTCGCATAGCCGAGATCGAAGCCGAACAGAAAACTTATGAGAATTGCCGCATGGTGTGCATCGGCATTAAAGACGAACTCAACAAACTGCTGTCCTCGCTCGAAGAGGACGACAAAGACCGGGAAGCAGGTGAAATTATTGTTGAAGAAGATGAGACAGTGTCGGCTTAATTTTGCCGATAACCGATATGACTGCGAAGCCGGAATAATAGGGGAACATTACGCCACGGAGCTTATTGTTACTCCACCGGCTATCATGCCGACAGAGGCAGTGTATCGCCTTTGCTTTGAGCCAGGCGGTCTGTCGGAGATAATTTTACAGACCACGGACGGAGCATTTTCATATCCTCTGCCGTCGGCGGTCACGGCAACACCCTGCTGCTGCGTAACGCTTATCGGATATGTCGGCAGTGAACAGATTTATAAGTCCAGAATGGTGAGACTGCACTTTTCTCAAACGGCGGACGGTGACGCCGACATAGATCCGCAGCAGCCTGGGATTATAGCGGAGGTCAACCGTAACACCGCCGCACGGCACAGCCATGATAACAAGTCGGTCATTGACCTGTTGACCGCCGATGATACTGGCACGCTGCTGTACGATGGCAAGGTTATAGGTGGCGGCGCATCAACAGCAGAGGACATCAGCTACACGCCGTCAGAAGATATTCAGAACGAATTTCCGGAATTGGCCGAGCTTGAGTCTGACACAGTTAAAAGCGGACTTGATGTCGCAATGTATTATGCGTTTGCGGGTATGTTTGCAAAATACATCCAGTGTGATGTTCAAGCCGCAACAGGCACAATTACAGTTGATTTGCAGTCTGTTATGGACGGCTGGCATCCGGTGCTGGAGCAGGCGCATGAGCATGATAACAAAGATACACTTGACAAGCTCTCTGTCTCAAACGGCAAGCTCCAATATAACGGCTCTGATGTCGGCTTAAAGGGTGACAAGGGTGACACTCCCGTCAAAGGCACGGACTACTGGACGGCGGCAGACAAGGCGGAAATAGTCGCGGACACTCTCGCCGCTCTGCCGACGTGGACAGGAGGTAGTTACTGATGGCGTTTGACAAAGTAATTGACTCCACCCAACTTGATGCAGCCATGTCCTACACAGCCAACCGCATCCGCAACAAGACAGGCGGCACAGACCAGATTATGTGGGACTCCGCCAAAGGTTTTGGCGACGCAGTTGACGCTATAACAGGCGGCTCTTCCGCGCCGGAGTCTGACCCACGCGAAGTTTATCAGGGGACACGCCCTGCCGAATGGCTTAGACTGCCGGATTATGACAAGGTTGCAAACAGGACGATGTATTGTCTTGTTAAGTTGTTTCCAAACGGCACTAACAAAGTATCATTTGGGTTTAGGTGCGAAGGTACTTGCACAATGTATGCCGGAAAAGTTGTCAACGGTGAGTTTGTGGCATTTGAAAACGACGAGCCGGTGACAGTGACAGGCACTGGCTATGCCGGAGACCACATTGTGACTCGCGTTTTTAATTACGCAGATTATACCGATACAATGAGCGACGGCACGAAGCAGCTGGTCGTCAAGTTGGAAACGTCGGGCTGGTGGTATCGTATTTGGTCGGATACAAGAACGGGAAGCTATTATATAAATGATGGTGTAGTGGATATGATTCTGCGAAAAGACGACGATCAGGCAAATACATTTACGACACCGGGAAACTTGATGGGATGTCGGTATTTTTACAACTTTGGTAATAAGATTTCAGACTGCTTCAAGGCAGTTGAATATGTCAAAACGCAGTCGGGGATTTGTGAGCCAACTACAAGGCTCTACATAACCACACTCAAGAGCTTCTTGGGAACGGTTAAAATGACAAGTTGGTGGGAGACCTTCCGGCAATGCACGAGTCTCCAAGAGTTAATCTGCGATATCAGTGATACGACAGGTTGGACTAACCCGTTTTATCCGTCGATGGCGTGCTATTCTCTTCGCAAACTCCTTTTTGTGGGTGGAGAGAGCCTGACGAGTTTTCCGGGTGATATAAACCTCTCGAATACATCGCTCGAAGCGGACGCGGTGCTTGCATTTTTTAACACCTTACCGGATATATCCACATCGGAAACGGCACGGACAATCACGCTCCAAAGCACACCCGCTGCAGCGGAAGGAATCCCAGAAACCACGCTTGCGGTGGCGACAAATAAAGGATGGACGGTGGTAACAGCATGATAATCAACGGAAGCACACTCACGGCGGACAAAGGTAAGGTCTTGCAGAAAGGCGATGTTATCGCTGTAACCGTCCACCTCGGGGTCAATGACAAAGTAGACAACTGGACGGAAATCGACAAATCCGACGAGGAAATATCCGACTCCGAGGCGCTCGAAATAATAACAGGAGGTGCAGACGCATGACGCGAGCAGAAGCAAAAGCATATCGCGGCAAGATAGACGGCGTTTTGACAAAGGTCACGACAGATGCAGAAGCGCTTGAATATGCCGAGCTTTATCCGCTTTGGAGCGGGTATGTCGACTATGCTGTCGGCTGTATAGTCCGCAGACCGAGCGGGCTGTATCGCTGCTACAACGCAATAACGGCAAATCCGACATGGTTGCCGGAAAACACCCCAGCGCACTGGGAGCCTATCACGGTCGGCGAGGACGGCACGATAGATAATCCTATTACAGCGGCGGCTGGCATGAGGTACTATAAAGACCTATATTATGCTGACGGCGGCAAAACATACAAGTGCATACGCGACGACAGCGGCGGTCAAGGTACTATACTGCACTATGTACCGTCGCAGCTTGTGGGCATTTACTTCGAGGAGGTGACTACATGAGCGGTGTAAACATCTTCTTGACGATTCTTAGTGCGTGCGGGACTATATGCGCAATAATCTTTGGCTATATCGCCTATAAGCGGAACGGTAGGAGCGATAACAAAGATGAGGGCAAAAAAGATGGTGTCGTTTTAACGGAGCTTGGCTACATCAAAAGCGGAGTCGACGACATCAAAAGAAAGCAGGAAAAGCAAGATGACCAGATAGGAAAGGTGGTCGAACGGCTGAGTTCTGTCGAATCGTCCGCCAAACAGGCGCACCACAGGATCGATACGATCGAACAGCAGATGTATAAAAAATAAGGAGGTTATTTATCATGACAAACAAAGAACTCGCAGCGAAGGTGAAAGATATCGCGCTGCACTACAAGACGCTTTATGTGAACGGCTGCTTCGGCGCACCGCTTACGGCATCCAACAAACAGCGTTATTGCAACAATAACGACTACAACAGAGACCCGAGCAGAAAGAAGATGATAAAAGCGGCATCAGCTGACACCTTCGGTTTTGATTGCGTCTGCCTTATAAAGGGCGTGCTTTGGGGTTGGACAGGCGATAAGTCCAAACCCTACGGCGGCGCGAAGTACGCTTCGAACGGTGTGCCGGATATCAATGCGGATACGATGATCCAGAAGTGTACAGGCATCAGCACAAACTTCAGCAAAATCGAAATCGGAGAAGCCCTGTGGTCTCCGGGGCATATCGGCGTGTACATAGGTGAAGGGCTTGCAGTCGAGTGTACGCCGCGCTGGAAGAACTGCGTGCAGATAACCGCCTGCAATTGCGACAAACCCGGTTACAATCGCCGCAACTGGTCGAAGCATGGTAAGCTGCCGTATGTCAACTATGTCGCTGGCGCGGCGCAGACGAAGCCTCAGGGTACAAGGAAATCTGTCGATGAAGTTGCGCACGAAGTAATCAACGGTCAGTGGGGCAACGGTGCCGACCGTATGACGCGCCTGCGCAATGCCGGGTATGACCCGAACGAGGTTCAGAAGCGTGTAAATGAAATCGTTTACAGTCAGAAAAAGCCGGCTAAAAAATCCGTTGACACCGTTGCCCGCGAAGTTATCGCCGGTAAGTGGGGCAATGGCGCGATTCGAAAAATCAGACTCAAAGCGGCGGGCTATGATCCTGCCGAAGTTCAGAAGAAAGTAAATCAGCTGCTTAAATAAGGAGGACAAGCACATGGAATACATAAAAGCATTTTGGGACAGCTGTGGAATGGGCATTCTTTGCACCATTCTGACAGCTATAGCATCATACCTCGGCGTATGCGCGAAGAAGCTCTTTCAGAAGTATTTTGACGACAAGACGAAGAAAGCGGTTGCCAAGACCTGCGTCGAGGCTATCGAACAGCTCTACAAGGATCTGCACGGTCAAGAGAAATATGATAAGGCTGCTGAAGCAATCGTTGAAATGCTGAATGAAAAAGGCATAACGATTACCGACCTTGAGCTGAAAATGCTGATAGAAGCCACGGTGAGCAAATTCAATGAAGCGTTCCGTAAAGACTACGGATTTGATGATGTCACAGAGGAGGTAACAAAATGATAACTGCTATTGTTTTTAACCTCATGAACATGCTCGGGCTTTATGGAGCTTGGGCGGTCGTACAGATTCTCAAGCTCTTCGGAGCGATTTAAAAACAACCGGGCAGGGGGATTTCCCTCTGCCCGGTTTTCTGCTTTATAAAGAACGCAGCCCTCGGTCTGATAGCCGAGAGCCACAAGAAATAGGATATAGAGCCGGAGGCTCTTTAATTGCATTATAGCATGATATGCTTTAAAAATCAAGCAATGTTTGCTCAGGTAAAAATCGACCGTTACTACAGGGTTACTACGGATTTCATTTTGAGTGCATTGAAATAGAAATGAAAAAAGCCTTGAAACCGTTGATACACAACGAATTCAAGACTTTCTCTTTTGGTGATCCATCGGAGATTCGAACTCCGGACACCTTGATTAAAAGGGATAGTTGATTGCACGAAAAACGTTGAGATATATAGGTAAACGCGAATGTGTGTTCACAATTTGTTCCCAACCGTTAAAAAATCACGTGCGCTCAGTTATAACAAATTGACCGCTTTTTGAAGCTGATCGATGTCGACATGGGTGTAGACTTTATTGGTAACGACTTCCGAAGAGTGTCCCATGAGTCGCTGAATATCCCATTTATCTGCGCCGTTGCGGTGCAACATAGAAGCAAATGTGTGCCTGGTCGCGTGAGGCGTCAGGCGAGGCAAGTCGAGCGCCTCAAGTGTAGGGTAGTACCATTTTGCGCGAAAGTAGCGCGCTGTTACCGGGACGAGTTTGCCGTTGTGCTCATGGCAAACTATTGTCGGTCCACCTTTATCGAGCCACTTTTGCAGATACGGCATTACTTTATCGGAGACCGGGACAACTCTATTCTTTCCGGCTTCGGTCTTTTCGCCGCCGCGAAGAGTATGATTTGCGGCATCCCAGCTGAACGGCGTAAGTGCCAAAAATTCATTGATTCTCCAACCCGTGTAGCACATAATCAGAATTAGGTCTGCATACATAAAGCCTTCCTTAGCTGCGGACTCGAGTTTTTGCAAATCGAGATCGCTGAATGGTACCTTTTCTTTGGTTTCGGCTTTTGGCAGCGTGACGAAGGTTGCATAATTTTTGATAACAATATCGTTTTGCACGGCGTAATCACAGAGTAGTGAAGCGAAGAGTTTTATTTTTTGCAGAGAAGAGGCGGAGAGTCCGTTCTGATGTGCCGTGTCAACGACCGTTTGAAAATGGGCGGCTCGTAAATCCTTTACTTTATATGAGCCGAGGACAGCAAGCTTATTCCACGCCGCATTATAATTGTCCTGTGTTTGTTTCGCGAGATTCTTAAATTTCTGTAATTTCTTATACTCGGCGCACAGTTGTGCGAGTGTGATATTTTCAGCCGAAGCCGGAACGTCAATATGCGGAGTCTTATGCCATGCGCCGAGAGCCGTCATTGCCTCTGCCCTTGTGGCGTAGCAGCCTATCAGCTTGCGCTGCTTGTCAAGGGAATATTCGGAACTGCTCTGCGGAGCAAGAACAGCCCAGGGTTTGCGCCGGTTTCCGCTGAGTTTGCGGATCGTTCCATATCCGTTCGGATTTTTCATAAAAAATACCGCTCCTTTGCTTGTACTTTCCCGGAGCGGGTGATATAATAAATATATCAACTCACTCTGTCGTAGGTGTGGTTTGATGCACTGCCCGTTCCTGTTCCCGCAGGGGCGGGCTTTTTTTATTTTATAGGATAAATAGTCACATAGATTTCGGGCTTTCCGTTATCGTCAAAATCGCACTCTTCAACCTTGCCGACGATTCTGCTCGCACCTTCGGCGTATTCGATAGCAGCCTTTGGCAGCTCTCCAAAGTCTAAAGGGCCGTCGGTTACGATGTATTTATCATCATCAACAAAGACCCACACGCTATCGCCGGGGCTTAATACTTCGGCATTTCTTGCGCGCGAGATGCCTTCGCCGTCTTTTTTTGTAACTCCGATAAGCTTAAATGTCCGACCTTTGAAATAATCCAAGTCCTTATAAAATCCTATGAGAAAGTATGCATCTTCTGTCGTCAATCGTTTAAGGCAGCAGAGCATTTCGTCGCCACGCTCAAGCCAATCGTGGATCATATCCTGCAAGCGTCCTTTGTGCACATACCCTATCTTCTTTCCCTCGAGGTACAGAGCAACGGCACGGGAATCATATTCGTTTTCCGGCTCAAGGACTATATCCAAACTTTTTCCGGTTTTCCCGATTAGGTCGGCAACACCACAAACATCAGGGAGCATAACGAGGTGTGCTTCGTAGCTATATTTAAGTGCTTTACCGTCAATAACATTCGGAAGAAAATGAAAGTTCTGTTTGTCTTTCTCGGGTATAAAAAGCGGACCGGAGCCGGTTCCTGCCGGCTTGACCGGCTCGGAGTCCGGCACAGCTCGGTCGGGGATGTCGACGGAATCAACCGCGGCGTCCCTTTTCTTTTTTGCGTGTCGCAGAATCAGAAATACACAGACGGCAACAGCCACGAGGCCGACCACGATAAGCACCGCAAAAAGAACCGGGTGGGCGCTTTCCTTGATTTTTTCGATAAGTGCCATTATGCCGCCGAGTATAAACATTACCGCGATAATCAACACCCAACTGACTTTTTTCTTACCTTTTGCCATTTATTTGACCTCCAATCTTATTACAAACGTCCGAGGGCTTGTTCTTTATAATAGCTCATAGCTTTTTGCATAAACGGAACGGTCACATCAAAATATTCGGAAAGTTCCCACGATTCCGTGAAACCGTGCTTCACCGCTTCCTCAAGCTCGTCCTCCGGGACGCGCTTTTTTATTGCCCACTTGTCGGCGGCATATTCGTGCTTGGCGCGGATGTCGCAGGCGGCATATATGTTGTAAAAGCTGCCAGTAACACAATGCCCGAGCTCGTGTGCCAAACGAACGCACTCATCGCTGGATGTCTCCAAACAAAATGGGTCAATTCCTATGTAACACTTTCCGCTCTGCCGCATGGCCGACACTGCGCCGATTATTGGCAGAGAGACAGCAAGCACTTCAATGTTCTCTTCTTCTGCTAAATCATACAAGCCGTCAAGACTGCTCATTTTTGTTTCTTTCCCTTTCCAAAATAAACTTTGCAAAATGTTTAACTTCTGCATACATTTCTGGAGTTATTTCTTCTTCGGTTGCGCCGTCAAAAAGTGCGAACATGAGGTCCTCATCGTTGACCTCTTGGGATGTTGGACGCTCTCTCAAAAGTTCGTCAACCGAGGTTTCAAGGCATTCGGCTAATTTCAAGAGAGTCTCGTAGGATGCCTCTCTTTTACCGGTTTCATAGTTGCAATATGCTTGACGGCTTATCCCCAAATAATCCGCGACATTCTGTTGTGACAAATTCTTTTTGTTTCTGTAATATGCCATATTATTCATTTCTACCACCTCAATACTATTATACGCAACATTTTGTTGCTTGTCAATTGTTGCAACAAAATGAAACGTTAATATGCCGAGAAAAGCAAAAAAATAAAAAAATGTAAACAAAATGTTGACATATTGATTTGAACATGCTAAAATCATGTCAACGAAATGAAGCAAAGAGGTGTTTTAAATGAGAACTTATCTCGTAAAAAGACGAAATGAACTGAATCTTTCGCAACAAGATGTTGCCAATTCTATTGGAATCAGCCGACAGTATTTCAATTCAATCGAAAACGGCACGCGCCAAAAGAAAATGGACATCACTCTCGTTGCAAAACTCGCGACAGCTTTGAATCTTACGGTGGAAAATATTATTCACGCCGAAGAAAACTGGCTTAAAGAGCAGAGTGCTTGAGAAAAGGAGCGGAATCAGCATGCGAAAACCTACGACAGAGGAGATCCTCGCCATCAACGGCAGCGTGCCGGTCGAAATGGCGGCGCGGTACCTTGGCCAGTCAAAAGACTTTATTTACTGCGCGATGCAGAAACAGGTCTTGCCGATTGGCACAGCGTATATCCGCGAGAAAGAATGGTGCTACGACATAAGACCGCAGGCGCTCGTAGAATACAACGAGCATGGCGGGGTTATGCAGCACAAGGAGTTTGAACGATTCGTGCGCGCGATGATAGCCAACGCCGTTGAAATGGCTATACTTGCCGAGAACTGAATAAACAACAAAGAAAGGAAGAAAAGAAAATGATTGAAAGCTTAAAAAAGACCCGCGCGGACTTTCAACGCGCATGCGACCGTAACGATGACGAAGAAGTGGCAAGACTGTCCGGCAAGCTGTGCGCAATGCTTGTGCAGGAGATCATGATGGCATTCGGCGGAGTCAGTATCGCCGACAGCGTCGTGATTTTGGCCGCTTGCAAATTGACGGCGATATTTGTCAAGGACGCCGGAAAAAAGCT
>UMJO01052877.1_pt1 | contig 13709 bp, 19 predicted proteins | sample 1966081 | NCBI WGS metagenome assembly UMJO01 (sample SAMEA4836152, study PRJEB28245) | human gut metagenome | biome: gut microbiome; material: fecal sample | place: Denmark | collected 2008 | reverse complement strand
GCCCGGCTTTTGCCGGGACTTTGTCTACAGTCTGAAGGACCAGTTTTCTGGTCCTTTTTTCTTATAAAAATCTTTATCCATCTTCATCAGTTAAACGTATCTTGTAAAATAACTTTAGACAGCTTATGGTAGAATAGGATTAGAAAAAGAAAAGAGGGGAAACATATGCATTTATCAGATATCAGAGAGCAGTTTATAAAAAACGGATACCTGCCAAATAATGAAATCGTTATGGCAGCTTATGGAACTCTTCATGGAGTTCCATTGCTGGTCGAGTCTGATCCTGGGCAGGGAAAAACAAGCCTTGCTATGGCTATGGGGAAAGCTTTCCAGTTACCTGTCCTTCGTGTCCAGTTTTATGAAGGATTGACAGATGATAAGATATTATACGATTACAACTACCAAAGACAGCTTCTTTCCATTCAGGCGATCCAGAGTGCCTTACAGGAAAATTTGAGTGGAAAGAATATCCATGATGCAATGGAGGTCGCAAAAACAATTGATTTTTATGGAAAAGATTTTTTGATTCGCCGCCCAATACTAGAATCCATATGGGGAGAACAACGGTATGTTCTTCTTTTGGATGAAGTAGACAAAGCATCTGAAGAACTGGAATATACTTTATTGGAGTTTTTGGATGATTTTTCTTTAAGTATCCCACAATATGGAACAATAAAGGCACAAGAGGGGATGGAACCCGTAGTTATTCTAACATCCAATAATTACAGAGATTTGTCAGATGCCTTAAAGAGACGGTGTAATTACTTATATATCCCCCGGAAAACAAAAGAAGAGATTGTGGAAATCTTGAAGATGAAAGCGCAAGCCTCTACAGCTATCATAGAAGGGGTAGCATCTTGTCTTTATCAGTTGCAGGAACTTCGCTTAAAACAGACACCATCTATCTCAGAAGGCATTACATGGGCTGGATATTTACAGAAACTTATGGATGATGATGACTTTGATATTAAAGATTCTCTGTGTATGCTGTGTAAAAACAAAGAAGACCAATTACGGGTACAGGAAACAGACATTCTTTCTAATATCCTGCGGATAACTTCTGAATCAGAAAAATAATATTGGAATCGGATTCTTTTGCAAGAGAATACAAGAGCTGGAGGTGTAATAAATGTTATTGGGATACATGACTGGATTCGCAGGATATCTAAATGATAATGGATACGAAGTGACGCAGGATAAGATCAGCCACTTCCTATCTTTAAAAAATGAGGAGATTGATTTTACAAAAGAAGAGGATATTCTTCCGTTAATGAAATTATGTTTCTGTCGGAATAAAAAAGAAGCAGGTACATTTTCTGACTATTTCCACCAGTATATTAAAAAGTATCGCGGATCATATGCAAAGGAAAAAAAACGGATACAAAAAGAGCAGACAGAAAGAGTGGAATATAACCACTCCTGCAAGGAAAAAGTCCAAAAAGAGCTTGCATATATCGAGCAGAAACTAACGGAAAAGAGAAATGCTGTATCAAGAGAAAGCGAAATACTAAATATCCCCAAAACACAAAAAAATTATCTGCGAAAACAGGAAGACAAAATAAAAAAATATTTTACTAAAAAAGAAACCTCTTTTCTCTTATCTTTATGCACAGAAAAAGCGGATGTTTCTGATATATCAATGAAAACATTTGAGACTTTAGAAAAGAAGATTCCAGATAAAGCTGAAAAAGCGTTGCTATCTGGAAAGTCAGAGGACTTTGATGTTTATCAGAAAATATTCGAAGTCTTGAAAAAAGTCAAAGCGCAGGTCACTCAGCATGAAAATTATATTGAGAGTAAAATTTTCCGTGAGACAAAAGAATTGAGAGGGCAGCAAAAAGAATTGGAAAATAGGCTTCAAAAATTAGAAGAAGAAGAAAAACGGATTCAAAATGAATTGGATAACAAACTTTATACGCTATCGCATCAGTTCAAAGAGAAAACTGCCCCTGTAACTCACAGAGAGACTTTTAAAGGTGGCGGAGCGGTACAACTTTTAGACGAAGCGATGCCACAATTTATGGATAAACCATTCAAACAATTAACAAAAAAAGAGAAGGAATATATCTATCAGTACATTCGTCAGAATATAGTCTCTTTTAAGACAAGGCTTGGAAGATACCTGTATACACACCACAAGAAAAGCGTAAGATTGATATGGAACGGACGATACAGATGACGTGCAAAACGGGAGGCATTCCGCTCAAGCTTTGTTATGAAATGCCTAAACGAAACAGAGCGAATCTGATACTTGTTCTCGATATTTCCGGCTCCTGTAGGGAGGCTTCTGAAATGTTATTAAGTTTTATGTATCTTTTGAAAGATATATTTACCGGAGGCTGCCGGACATATGTATTTGTTAATTCATTGTATGATGTGACAGAGCTCATGGAAACAGATGATATTCATACTGCTGTGCAAGGAGTCCTGCAGAGTGTCCCGACAAAAGGAGTTTATTCAGATTATAATCGTCCAATGAAAATGCTATGGACTAATAATCGAAAATATTTAAAAAAGGATAGCTTTGTTTTATTCTTAGGGGATTACCGTAATAACAAAAATAAAGAGGGAACAGAGTGGTTGAAGAATATTCATGCTAGAGCAAAGAAAATGTTTTTTCTAAATACAGACAAAAAAGAAAAATGGGGACAGGGAGATTCCATAGCTCCTGTCTATTCCCGATTCGCATCGATGTATGAGGCTAGAACTCCCTCAGACTTGATACATTTTATCGATCAGATAGGATAAGGAGTGATTTGATGTGGTATCTTGATAAAGATGTGGAAGAAAACATCATAAAAAATATGGAAGAATTAGGCTATCCGTCTGACGCAGTAGAATATGCTGGGATTTCAAATGCTGGTAAGCATAAGTTTTATTATGGTACAAATCTGTTGACATTTTCAAAACAAGGAGATTTTATTGCCGAAAACAATCTACCTGTAAAGAAAAACCCTGAACTTAGAAAAAGGAAAAAAGAAAGGAAAGAACGAAGGAAACAAATAAGAGAGTCTTTTAAAGAGGATTACAAGTGTGCAAAAGCGCATATCGAGACGCTGTTAAAAGAGGAAAATCCTTTATTTAAGAGGACATCTTTTTCCTACCATAAGCAAAATAGTATAGAAATTAATCTTTTTTTTCAGAGCGAATATAGTATTGATAAAATATACCAGATTCCAGTATCTTTCCTTTTAAGCAGTTATCAACAACACAAAGAAGATAAATTCACTTCTTACATACTTGCTCACATACAAAAAAATAGTTCCATAATAGAAGAACAATATAGAAAAACTGTTATAAAAGACATACCGATAACGAAGGTATATGAAGATAAAAACTGTTCATTTATAATACAGCCAACAAAAAAAGCTTATATATACTTAAAGAAAGCAGATGCTCAGATACCATGTAAAGTAGATGAAAATGAATGTTTTTTCACTAAGTTTATCGGGAGCGGTATCATCCGTACACCGCATATTAAGCTTAAATGTTGTGACAGCATAAAAGAAGAAATGATACAGTCTGCTTGTAGAAAAGAAGTTAAATTATCAAATATGCAGATGAACGCTGTAAAAAACTATGTTAAAAACTATGAACAATGGGCTGATAAGTTATTGGCTGCGTTTGCTTACCCCGCTGGATGTGGTTCCTATAATGTTGCACCTAAATGTCAGATAAAAGGAAATGATTTTTCTACGGTTTATGTGGGGTCTGGAATTATGATAAAAGATGGAAAGATTCATTTTATCAATGAGGCAGAAAAAGAATTTTCAAAGAAAAGATTTCAAAGGGCATTTTTTGAAGCGAAAGAATTATTAAAAGGATATCAGTATATTTCAGGAAAAGGTGTATTATGTGGAGATACCAGAATAAGGAAAAAGATATCTGAGTTTACAATAAACGACACCATTCATGTTCCATCCTACAAAGAATCTCTCGTATTATGGCGTAAACAATTAAAGAGAGAAGTAAAAAGGATCAATAAAGCGATGGATACCATGATAAAAGAAAAGGAAAAAATCCTATTTGAAAAATACAATAAGTTGTTATCGGATTTTTTACTACAGGATATATTAAAGACGGTTTCCCTCAACAATGATTATGTCACAGAGAAAACTGTATGTTCCATATTGCGGGGGACACAGTTATCTAACCCGGCTGTAAAATGCACTTCAAATGCTGGGAAGTATAACATCCTTACTATAGAGGAAGTATCAGCAGCTATAAAGCAATTATTAAAATCTGAGCTTCTGGAAAAGAAAAAAATAAGAGGGTGTTACGGTTCGTATAATATAGTAAAGCTTACTCCTGATGGAGAAAAATGTATAAACATTATTCCTTTTATGAAGAAAGGCGGCAGTATTGATGCCGTTAATAAGTTTAACAGAATGAAGAAAAATGAAATAGATATAAAACAGTATTTTATACTGCTCGATATCATTTTCAAAAATCCTTCGTTTTTCTGTGTATATCAGTATGAAGTCATTCCAGTCTTTGCCAATGCACCAAAAGAGTTCTTTACATTGGTAAAGATGAGAAAATCCATCGAAGAAAATAGATTCCGCCTAAAGGTCTACAGGATGATCGTGAAAAATAGGATTTGCTGTAATATCGGCCCATAAGAAGTTCTCTCGACAAATAGAGTCAGTTTACGCTGGCTCTTTTTTTCTTATAAAAATTTTTTTATTTTTTCTCATTATAAATTAAGACAAAAGATTGTTAGGCAAAATGTATAATAGGTTATACGCAAAGTAATTTTCAAATGAGAAAAGAAAAAAGGTAATGAGAAAAAAGAAGAAAAAACTCTCCCAAAAATGATACAAAAATCTACAGATATTTCAGTTTTATTTGTTTTAACAACTAAATTTTTTCTTATAATTAACCTGGTGTCAGTAGTGTATAAAAAGAAACGGTATCTCTTACTAACAAGAAGCAATCACCGCCGGGTTTTTACTCGGTAATTAAAACAAAGATGATTTCTGAACGAGTAGATTAATATAATATCCATGTGCTGTATAACTCCTGTATAAAGTCCATCTAAAAGTATATATTTTATATGATCTAATCAGAGAAGAAAAAGCACAGGTATATCAGAGAGAAAAAGGCACTCTTATAAGAGTGAAATAATAGCACACATATACTTGTGATAAAAAAATGTCTTATATAAGAGAAAAAAAAGAACAGATATAGGAGCGAAAAAAACGCACTGTTATATCTGCGAAAAAATACAGCTAATACTATGAGTTGTGCGAAAAAAAATGCACAGATATAAGAGCGAAAAAATGAATGCATCAATGAAAGGAGTAGGAAATATGATAAAAGAAGACGATTTTATCAAACTGTAGGTAGTGAGATGAATTGTATAGTTAGCCTAGCATCAGTAGTGGGCAGAGAGAAAACGGTATCCCTTACTGACAAGAAGTAAGCATCGCCGGATTTTGCTCGGCAATCAGCCTTCGAGAGGATACCGGCGGGGGATTAAAACAAGTGCTATGGTATTTCTGAACATATTAATAAGGAGATGAACTTCTAAATTTGAACAGCATAAGGGGTGTTATATGGTGAAAAATAAAAGATTAGAAAAGGAGCAGATAACTACAGCTTCTATTAAAAAGCTTATAAGCGTATTGCAATCAGGAACGATAAACTATGAACAGTATCAGCAGGAACTACAAATGCAGCTTGATAAAATGAGTGAAGCAAACAAGGCTTATCTGTCTCAATATGTTACTCATCGAAAAGTTGTCTTGGAGCTATTAAGATTCGTGCTGCAATCAGAGAATTTCGGAAAATACAATAAGGAAGAGTATCTGCACAATCTGATCTATTCTAATTTATGGTTGATTGATGAAAGGTTGGCTTATGCCGATTATATTGCAGTGGAAAATCCGTTTAATGGTGCCATAAAAAAGAGAGGTCCGAATATCGTAGTGCCAGACTACCCAGTTGCAGTATCTGATGAGCCAAATACTGGAAGGGCGTATGAGACAATCACAATCCTTGAGCTGGATAGTTTAATGCGAGATGATTATACAAAAACAGAAAATCCAATAACACAGATATTAAATTATGTTGGTAGTTTGCGTACAAATAAGATGAAAGACAAAAATGGATACCTAATCCTCACAAACGAAAACACACAGTTTTATCTGTATGCTGTCTGCAATCTGACTCCAAAATTGCGAGAACTGGCATTTGACATGGATATGATGGATACACCGGATAAGAAAGGGATGTATAAATATCATAAAAATCAGAATGCTCATATTAAAATACTGTCCTATGATAAAATGTTAAACGATGCAGAAAATAGAAACAATCATAAATACTAGGATATTACCGAATATCATATAGAGAAAAGAGAGGAATATGTACAATGTATTAGATGTAGCAATATATGTGATTAATTATGCTTATGATGCTGGTTGTGGGGAATCAATGAGTAATTTAAAATTGCAAAAAATTCTTTACTATATTCAAGCCGCTTTTCTGGTAGAAAAGAATAGGGAGTGTTTTAAAGCGGTTATTATTGCAGGAGAATTTGGTCCGGTAATACCAGAGGTTTATCAAAAATATAAAATTTACGGGAGACGAGGAATACCTAAACAGGAAAACAGAAAAGTATTGCAACTTGATTGTGAAAAAATGCGTATAATCAAAAAAGAAATTGCTGAGATATCAAGAGGTGATAAAAGACTTATTGAGAAAGTTGTAGATACATATGCTGAAATAACAGAACCCATTGTACTCGCAAAGAAGACTTGTGAAGAAGTTCCATGGAAAAATACCCCCTTAAATAAAGAAATAAAAAATTCGTTGATAAGGAAGTACTATTTGTCAAAAAAATCATGTTAGAAGGAGGTAAAATTGATGCAAATTGAAAAGATTTTTGGAGAGATACCTATTTTTCATGATATTAAAATAGATAAAATCCTTTTTGAAAGCTCTTATCCAATCCTGTTTACATGCATTGAAAATAGAAATATTTATCTATTTATATGCTGTGTTAACAATTCGGATGAAACAAAATGGATTGGAACAAAAACATCGTTTCCTAATTTAACAAGTAATTTTTTCTTATAAAAATATCTTTCTTCTAAAAAAGGATATATATGAAATATCTGTTTTAGGAAGGAGGGCAGTTTTATAAGAAAAACAAGGATTCTCCTAACCTCTAAATGAAATGTAGGTAGTGGGATGAATTGTATAGTTAACCTAGCGTCAGTAGTGGGCGGAGGGAAAACGGTATTCCCTACTGACAAGAAGTAAGCACCGCCGGGTTTTGCTCGGTAATCAGCCTTCGCGAAGATACCGGCTGGGGATTAAAACAAAAAGAAAGAAGGCGGTTGTAAAAATTAACCGCCGTCTAAAATAAAAAGATAATTTCAATCCGCATTCCACTAATTTGGAATGACATAAATATTATAACATGCAAAGAAAAGTATATCAAGAAAAAGGATAAAAAAATGAAATATTGGGAAATCGGAGAAAAAACAGATTTGGAATAGAGTGCTATAAACTGCACTTAAAGTTACCTTATGGCGATGAAAAGGTAATAGCAGCATTTGTTCAGGATGAAAATAATAATAATAAATATATCTGTGTATCTAATGAATTAAATATAGATTATGACACATTTATTGCTGATAGTGTAGAGAATGCCAAGAAACAAGTCGAAGGTATGCTCTTAGACCATTGGAAAGAGCAAATCGTATACTTAGAAGATTGCATTGATTTATTACAAAATACAGAGTGAAAAGGAGCAGGAAGGAAAAATAAAAAAATGTAATGAAAGGGGGACATTTATGACAAAAGCATCGCAAAAATTTAAAGAAAAAATAAAGAGAAAGAAAAAAGAGGAACATTATACCTATCCTGTTAGAGATGTGAGCCATTACATTATTGTGTATAGCAACAAAAAAGATTACGGGGTATCTAACCTGAAGCTACAAAAGTTACTGTATTTTGTACAAGCATTTTTCTTGATAAATGACTGTCCTCCATGTTTTGACGAAAAAATAGAAGCATGGGATTTCGGACCCGTTGTACCGGAAATATACAGAGAATATAAGAGGTATGGTGGCATGGATATCCCAACAATAGATTACTATGTGAAATTTGATAAAAAGAATATCTGGAATACAGAGCGTATTTACTATGAAGATATTATTAGTGATGATGACAAAGAAATGATACAGGCAGTCGTTGATAAATTTGCATATTGTTCAGCTACATTTCTAGTGAACCTGACACATAACCAAGATCCGTGGATAAACGCATACGTAAATGGGCAGCGTAATGAGATTACAAAAGAAGATATAAAGAGATATTTTGATGACTAATATACCAAAAAAGGGCTTTTTATAAATAGATGCAACACACAAGTTATAAAGAAGAAAAGGAGATAGAGTATGTTTGAGTTGTTTAACGGTGTTTCAGATGGTGAATTGAAAGGCATATACAAAGATATTTTAAAAAGCGAAAAAGATGGATTACGTCCCAAATCTTTAGATTCTTATGCAAAAAAGTTACAAAAAATCTGCAAATTTGAAGTGTTTTCGCAATCAATCGATTTTACGAAGGAGTTATTTTATAAAGAAATCGCAAAGAGGTATTTCGCAGAATAATGAAGTCTCCACGTCTATATATTATGCTTTTAGACTTATACTCAAAAGGTATGAGTCTTTTTTGTTTGTTCCAAATACTTCTGTCGGAATTTGATTCCGTTTATCATCTAAAATTTAAACCATGCCATATATCCATATTAAACACGTACAATATTTCAAAACAAGGAGGGAAAATATCATGAAAATGGAAACAACAAAAAGATGGGGATTAATGCTTACGAATATGTGTTATCTTCCTTATTTCTTTTTCTCACCAAGCGAAGCTGCTGATTTCTTAAATGTGCATCCTGAGTATAAAGAACGAAAAATACGAGTCGTTCCTGTACAGGAGATCCATATGGTTGAAGACAAACAGACATTTTATGAGGAGTTGCAGCAAATACGCAATCGGATATTGACAGGTAACTGCTAGAAAGGAAAAAAAATAATGGCTACATTTAACGAAAGATTACGACAATTAATGAAAGAAAATGGCTTCACGCAGCATAAACTGGCAGAAGCGGTTGATGTATCTGAGCCAAGTGTTTACTCTTACTATCATGGATTCACTACACCAAGATTGGATGTTCTTGTTGCAATCGCAAAAGTCTTTGATGTTACAACGGACTATCTATTAGGTTTAGAAGATTTTAACGCAAAAAAAAGATTCTTAAATGGTATTGCGGTTACAAAAACCGGTTGGGATGCAGACGATGAAATTTGCTGCCCAATATGTGGGTGTAGTGTAGCTCGAAATGATGATTTCCATGAGATGCGACCAAAACATTGCCCGGACTGTGGTACCAAGTTGGTATACTAAAAGGAGGATTAATTGATGTCTATTTTATTATTCATCTTATTTGGCAGTATCACATTAAGTTTTTGGAGTGTGTGTATTGCCTCCAGCAGAGCTGATAAAAAGTTAGAATCTTTACAAAAGGAGAACCATCATGTTTCAGTACAATAGTGCAAAAGAAATGAAATGTTTTTTAGATAAAAATATTGACTGCAAAACGAAAGAAGATAAAGACCTGTTAGAACAGATCAAACATTATCTGGACTGGCCGCTGCAACTTTATGCATTACAAGAAGCAGAATATCTATTGCAAGTCGAGTTAGGGGGAGAATTTGATAATCTTACTATCCCTGAAAAGGTCATTTCTCGCTTAGCAGAGGACCTTTATGAAAAAGATTTCTTAGCGGACGCTAATAAATGTGTTGAATTTACTACAGATTTTTTAAACAAAACTCCTTTAGAAGAGGACAATAGCCCATTTCATCCAGATAATGTTACATATGAATGTGCTTATTCTGTTCATGACAATCAGCCTACGTTTGATATTCAATTTATCAATGCAGATAGAAATGAGGATGAGACTGAATTTACGTGTGAATCTGGGCAAAATATTATACAATGTTTGCGGGAACTGCACCATCTATTTGAAGATTTCAAAAAAGAGAATTCAGGAATTAAAGAGGTTTTAAAGGTTATGTATGTAGGTACAGATACCAGAAGAGGTAAGTAATAATCAGTATTTTCATGTTCGTATAAAAAGAGTCAATTATTTGGCTCTTTTTCTTTTGTCATTTCATTCAGGATTTCTTTTTTATGAGAAAAAATATTTTTTGTAAAAAATCCATACTTTACAATTCATTCATATTAAAATCGTAAAAATTTTCAAAAACAGGAGGAAAAAATTATGATGAATTTTGAAGAGTTTAAGGCATGGGTTAAGGAAAACATTACGTCTAAAGATTGGAAAGAGACAAGTCAGGTAGAAATATCCGTTGTTAAAAAGAACAATGGTGTTTCTAAAGCCGGCTTATTTATCCGAGAAAGTGGACAAGATGTCAGTCCGATACTTTATCTGGATGATTATTACATACACTATCAAAACGGTGAGCTGTTGGAAAATGTCATAAAAAAGATAAGAGATGATTATAATGAAAAGGTTCAGATGGCTGCCGTCAAAATACCAAACTTGCAGGAATTTGAAAATGTACGTGGAAAAATTATTTATCGCCTTGTAAATTATGAAAAAAATAAGGAACTGTTAGAGGATTGTCCACATAGAAGATTATATGATCTTGCGGTAACATTTCGCTGGGTAGCGCATATTGATAATGATGGCGTTTCTACTTCCTTGATCACAAATAGGCAAGTCAAAGAGTGGGGTGTTTCTGTCAATGATTTAGTCTTAGCAGCACAACAGAACACACCTCGTTTATTTCCAGCAAAAATTGTTGATATAGAAGAGATGTTAGCAGGGAAGATGTCTTTCATTTTATATCTAAGTACTATTCCAATGTATATTTTGACAAATGAACAGGAAGTTAATGGAGCCTCTGCATTGCTATATGGAGATGTATTAAAAGATTTTGCAAATAAAAAAGGAACCGACATGTATATCTTGCCTTCTAGTATCCACGAAGTAATCTTGCTTCCATCAGATAGAATAAACGACCCTACGAAATTATTGTCTATGGTTCATGATGCCAATACCACAGTTGTATCAATAGGGGATGTATTATCTGATTCCGTCTATTATTATGATCGAAAGACAGATCATATTACGGAGATTGTTTCAGATGAGAAAATGTAATACTCCATTACAAAAGAAATGAAAACAAGAGTTTCCTATGGATTTTAGAATGGAGGAATTTGTATGAAGTCACATACAGAAAAACATAAAGTAAAATTAAATCCATGTAAATATTGTGGCGAGACAGAAGTTGAAATTATATATAACAGATTCAATAATCAAGAGCATTGTGTCGCTCAATGTAAATGTGGAGCATATGTACAAAAATATTGTATAAATACACTATTAGCACCAGAACTTGAAAAAACTGTTATTGCGATTTGGAACAATGGTAATATTAGTAAACCATTGTGAATATGAAACGATGATTTATTGCGGAAAGATGGAACTATCATTGGTGCTTGGCGCTGGAATGATGGATATAATATAAAAAATGACTTAAAAAGAGATTTTAAATCATTGCTTGAAATGGAGAAATAACATATGGTACAAACAATTAAAATATCTCGTGAAGAGATGGGCTTTATCAACGATTTGCTTAATCTTCCGGGAGATGAAATCTATCAAAAATATGGATACAAGCGAGACGAAACAATTATTCATACTGCCAAGTTTTCAAATGGAATTGAAGCAGATATTAAGTTGGTAATTTCTGAAGAAGAATCTCCATACACAGAAGGTGTGTTATTCCATGATGGATATGAACTTACACGCACTGATCCGGATGATGTATACGATGGTGAATGGGATTTTGAATTCAATGGATTAAAGTACATTGTGTTTGTGGAAACAGAAAAATGATAAAACAATGATTTCTTAATCAGATTCGCAATCGAATTATTACTCTTTAGTAAAAACATAATATTTATAAGAAAAAAGTCTCAGAAATGAGGCTTTTTTTCTTACAAAAATTCCATTTTTTATACATCTTATATAATGTATAAAAAAGGAATGGAGATTTTAGACATAAAAACGAAAAGTGCATCTTAATACAATAGAGCAGACAGAGACAAAAGAGAGGAGAAAAAGAAAATGGAAATCAAATGGGAAAAGATGGATTATATAGCATTTATTTTATTAGGAATGTTAACGATATTTTATGGAAATAAACAGTTACAACAATTAGTAGCAGGACTTTATATCGCATTAGCTATCTGCTATGCCTACACCATAATATACGAAGAAAAGAGATATAGACAGCAGAAAAAAGACAGCGACTCATTTGCGGAGTGTTTGGAAAATGTAAAAAAGACAAATCGAATTCCAGACGATATTGAGATGCAAAAGATAGGTAGCGGTTTAGTGACATTTCCTTCTAGTTTTGATGGCACATTTTACGCTATAAAAATACGGGCAGGCGAATTTATTGCTGTACACGAAAAGCTTTATTGTATGTTAACAGAAAGTTCGAACATAATCTTGCTTCAGGCAAAAAGCTCTATTGCTGCCTACGAGTTAGCGGTAGGAGAATCTATGATCATAGATAACAGAAAACTTGCAGCAGCCTCATCGTCCTTAATCTGTGAGGGAAAGTTTCTTCAGACACTTTACCAGATGCTGGGTATAAGAAAAAGATATGAAGAAAAGATAATAGGTCCGGGGCGCTTATGGCTCACAGATACACCAATTAAGGAAGAAGAATCCTAAATCAACGAGCAGCACTAAAAATATAGAAAGGAAAAATATGGATACTATTGAAAAAGACATCACGGAAATTTTGTATAATTTGCGAAGAATCCGAAGAAAAAAACATCTTTCTCAAAAAGACGTTGCTGAAAAAATGAGGACAACACAGCAAGTTGTTTCTAAAATCGAAAATGGTAACCCTTCTATTCGTACTTTTTACGCCTATTGCCGAGCGATTGGAGTAATTTGATACAAAAATGAAAGATCTAAGTATGAGCGAAAGGAGATTTTATGAAATATCAAAAAAAATATAAACCCAAAACAAAATTCGAAAAATTTCTAAAAGTTTATTTCATAATTGGAATTCTTGTGATTTTACTCACAGGTGTTTATGCTGGCGTGAAGTCCATGCAAAGAAAAAAAGAAGCGGCTTCGGAAACAATCATCCATACAGTTGCTGTCCCTAAAATATCTCTTAAAAAAACAGAATGGGCTGGGAAAAAACGATTTGTTGATTGTGAGTTTGGGCCAATTAAGGGTGCAAAAAGATATTATATAGCTATGAGTTCTAACAGAAATTATACAGGTTGCACAGAAATATCAGGCGAACCTGATGATAATACAAAAACATTGTGTTTCGTATCGAACAAAGCAGATGGAAAGCCGGACATCCGGAATATGTCCGTATCCGAGCCCAGCTATCCGGAAATAAAAGATATACAGATTGGAGCGAAATATTAGCAATTAAATCAGATAAAGAAATGGCAGCAAATTATAAAGACGCGTACATTGATTCACTCGCAAGAATCCTTATTTGTACCATATTACTTGGTATAACTATATGCTATATGATAGGCATATCGAAAAAGAAAGGAAAATACGAGACTAAAGAAAACACATAGAAAGGAATGCTACATAAAGCGAGGTAAATTAT
>UMJO01011912.1_pt1 | contig 14258 bp, 19 predicted proteins | sample 1966081 | NCBI WGS metagenome assembly UMJO01 (sample SAMEA4836152, study PRJEB28245) | human gut metagenome | biome: gut microbiome; material: fecal sample | place: Denmark | collected 2008 | reverse complement strand
ACCGGGGTAAGCCACGATGATGAACTAAATAGAAATTACCGATTTGATTGCTCCCAGCAGTTCCTCATACGTCTCATAAGCCGGAATCTCCGGATAATCTTCCTTAATTTTCTCAGTCGTTCGGAATAAGAATCCTGCTTTTCCTGCCTGGATCATGCCCAGATCATTGTATGAATCACCGCTTGCGATCGTGTCAAATCCAATGGACTGCAGTGCTTTTACGGTGCTGAGTTTGGAATTTTCCACACGCATCTTAAAGTCTGTGATCTCACCGTTATCTGCAATCTCAAGGCTGTTGCAGAACAGTGTCGGTCTTCCAAGCTTTTCCATTAAAGGCTGTGCGAACTCTGTAAATGTATCACTGATCAGGATTACCTGACTAAATGAGCGCAGTTCGTCTAAGAACTCTTTTGCTCCCGGAAGCGGGTCAATCTTGGCGATCGTCTCCTGAATCTCTTTGATTCCAAGTCCGTGTTCCTTTAAAATATCCAGTCTCCATCTCATCAGTTTATTGTAATCCGGTTCATCTCTTGTCGTTCTTTTTAATTCCGGGATTCCACTTTCCTCGGCAAATGCGATCCATATTTCCGGTACTAATACTCCTTCAACATCCAGGCATGTAATATACATTCTATGATTCCTCCTATACTTTCTGTCTTTTTGCTTTTTATCATAACACAAGTCTGTTTATTTTACATTCTTTTTATAAGCAATTCTTCAACTGCAGCATATCTAATGTTTTATCTGTCCTATTTATCTCTTTCCCAACTGCCAGAATGCTACTGCACTGGCGGCCGCGACATTCAGGGAATCTACACCATGCGACATTGGAATCATTACCGTATAATCGCAGTCTGCAATTGTCTCCGGCGCCAGTCCGTCTCCTTCTGTTCCCAGTATCACTGCCAGCTTATCTTCTTTCATAAGTTCCGGATCATCAATGCTTGCAGAATCTTCTTTCAAAGCCATCGCCGCCGTCTTAAATCCCAATTCACGCAATATCTTCATTCCTTCTTCCGGCCAGATTACAGAGTTATCCACAAATGTCCACGGAATCTGGAATACTGTCCCCATACTTACACGGCTTGCCCGCCTGTAAAGTGGATTACTGCATCCCCCTGTCAGAATCACCGCGTCCATGTGAAGTGCTGCCGCAGAGCGGAAAATCGCTCCTACATTTGTAGGATTCATTACATTCTCCAATACTGCTATTCTGTCACATCCGTTACAGATTTCCTGCAGGCCAGGCAACCTCCTTCTTTTCATCGCACATAGCATTCCCCTGGTCAGTTTAAATCCCGTAAGTTTCGTAAGTACTTCAAATTCTGCCGTATATACCGGTACATTGCCACATTTTCCAAGTACAGCTATCGTTTCCGCATCTTCCAAAACCTGCTTTTTTTCCACCAGAACAGACACAAGCTCATATCCTCCATCCAATGCCCGGCTAATAACTTTCGGACTTTCTGCAATAAACAGTCCATCCTCCGGATGATCCTTGTTCAAGAGCTGTGCTTCTGTAAGTCTTGCATATACATCTAGTTCCGGAGCGTCAAAATCCGTAATTTCTATCATATTCTGTATTATTTTTTCATTTATGCTTTCTGTATTGTTCATGATCATTTCCTCTTTTTTATTATCATCTGGATCTTATTGTTATCTCATTATACAGAATGAAATAAATTTTCTCAATTCCATAAATATTTTATGCACATAAGCCCGGACTTTATGTTAAAGTGGATAAAGTATGAGCAGATATTTATTTTATATAAGGAGAATCTTTCACTATGATGACTGAACTTGAGAAATATTATAATAAATTTAACGAAGAAAAACGTCTTGGAAGCCGACATGGACAAGTAGAATTTACCACTTCTATGAAATATATACATGAATATCTTCCGGAAGATAAATCAGCAAAAATTCTGGATGTAGGTGCCGGTACCGGCCGTTACAGTGTAGCCCTTGCCGAAGAAGGTTACGATGTTACCGCTGTTGAACTGGTTAAATATAATCTTGGGATCTTAAAAAAGAAAAACAGTTCTGTAAAAGCCTATCAGGGAAATGCAATGAAACTTTCCCGCTTTCCGAATAAGGAATTTGATTTAGTTCTGGTCTTTGGTCCAATGTATCATCTATATTCTATGGAAGATAAAGTCAAAGCACTGACCGAAGCCAGACGTGTATTGAAAGATGATGGTGTAATTCTTGTTGCTTATTGCATGAATGAGTACAGCGTGCTGACCTATGGATTCAAACAGAATCATATCTTAGAATGTATCGAGAACGGAAAGATTGACGACAACTTCCGTGTACAACCCAAACCTGAAGACCTTTATGATTATGTCCGCCTGGAAGATATGGATGCTTATAATAAAGCTGCCGGTCTGGAACGAATCAAGGTCATCTCTGCCGACGGACCTTCGGATTATATGCGTCCGGTGTTGAATGCGATGGATGAGGAGACATTCGAGACTTTTATCCGGTATCATCTTTCGGTGTGTGAACGGCCGGAGCTTGTGGGTGCCGGATCACATACCGTGGATATTTTAAAGAAAAGCATTATTTAATACATGAACCGTCTGCTATCCGGACTATTTCTGTTTCCAGGATACCGCTACCCGTAGAATATAAGCTCATTTCTTCTTGTGATTTCGTGCAAAAACAGAGTGTACTCTGTTATTATATTGAAAACCTGCCGAAATTCCTCAAAATGCATTGACATATGCCATTTTTCGCAGTAAAGCACTATCTAAAGTTATTCATATTTTAGAATGTTTATACATTTTTAATATTTATCATGGAGGCGTATGTTATGAATACACTTGTAATCGTCTTAATTGCAGCTGTACTTCTCAGTGCTGCATATGTACTTTACGGATGCTGGCTTGCTAATAAATGGGGAATTGATCCAAAGGCAGAGACACCAGCGAAAAAATTTGAGGATGGAAAGCGGCAGTACTAGGTCTTGTATGTACCGTTGCTGCACTGGCACTTACAGTCTGGACGCCGTTGCACGTATCGGATCTGCCAATATCTGGCCACTGTTCGGATCTGCCAACCAGTTACTGTCCGCACTGGTAGAAAGAACCATCGGACTTGTCAAAGCTTACTTTAAAGCACAGAAAGAATCTGCATAGATTAATTTTTAAGAATTAAATCGCAAATCAAATCCAATTACAATCCCCACCAGTAATTGCAAGACTCAAAAGCGCATCCATCTTTTCAACCTCCTCCTCGCCTTCAATCTTCTGAAGGAGCTCCGCTGTATCCAGCACATCTTCTAATGACTCGTCCGGTCCGATCTCGTAATCTATCTCCTGTTCGCAGTCCGGGCATGGAATATGCTTCATCGTTTGTAATGACAGGAAACGGTTTCCGCATTTCCTGCATTCATAATATCCGCATTCCTTTGTCCCGTCCGGTACATAATACATATCACTCACCACCTTATATTTCTTACTGCTTTCGCTACTTCCAGCAGTCAAGCTTCTCTTTCATTCCGATATCCTTACTCTTGAACACCGGATTCATTCCCATTTTAAGCTGTCTTTCATAATCTTTCAATGCCTTCATTGCCGTATTAGACAGAATGAGGATCACCGGAATATTGATGATCGCCATTACTCCCATCAGCACGTCCGAGATATTCCAGAGCATGGACGTTTCTCCATTACTGCTTTACAGGCACTGTGAAACAGACGCACCTGCGGGAAGCTCGTCCGGATTGTAAAATACACACCAGCTCCGATTAATATGATAACTAACAGTTTACTGTACATAAATGAGCTGATGTTATCAATGATCATACTTAACATACTTTTATTTTTCTCTATAAATATACAGTAATTCTGCGAGTTTGGGAAGAATAAATTGCATACATTGACACTGGCACTTATTTCCTCTATATTATTGTCTATATTAAGAAAAGGAGATTCATATGTTATTATTCAAATCATTCACTATATTAATTATCGGATTTGTCCTGCTGATCAAGGGTGCAGATTTTTTTGTAGAGGGAAGTTCTGCTGTAGCAAAACGTCTCCGGATTCCTTCTATGATCATCGGGATGACCATCGTAGCCATGGGAACCAGTCTTCCAGAATGCGCCGTCAGCGTGACTGCCTCCCTCACCGGCAATAATTCCCTCGCTATCAGTAATGCTGTCGGATCCAACATTTTTAACCTGTTAGTAGTCTGCGGTGTCTGTTCTTTATTCGTCCCGCTTGCTGTACAGAAAAGTACTTTACAGAAAGAATTCCCGTTATCTATCTTCTGTGCGGGACTTTTGCTTTTGCTTGGATATCTTGGCATGACACTCGGACGGATAGACGGAATTATCTTCCTTATTATATTTGCCGGATATCTGCTCTGGATGATCCGCTCTGCCAAAAGAGCACGTCACAATATAACTTCTGCGGATTCTTCTTCTGCACAAAAAGTGAGAAGCTCACTTTCCGAAAAAGAAATCGAGGAGGTTGCCTCCCATATCAACCTCCTTCCGTTATGGAAATGTCTCATTTTCATATTGGGCGGTATGATTGCGATCAAATATGGCGGTGATTTCGTCGTTGACGGGGCATCCTCAATTGCATCCAGTCTGGGACTTAGCCAGACACTGATTGGACTTACGATCATTGCCATGGGAACCAGTCTTCCGGAGCTTGTCACCTCCATCGTTGCCTCCAGAAAGGACGAAGTCGATATGGCACTTGGTAATGTCATCGGCTCTAATATCTTCAATATCCTTTTTGTACTCGGTGTCGCGGCAGCAATCAGTCCGGTGGGATTCGCTCTGGAAAATATAATCGACATTGCTTTCCTTATCATAATCAGTGCAATCACTCTCGTCTTTGCATGGACTTCGAAGGAAATCAACCGTAAAGAAGGAATTATCATGCTGGTATTATATGCCGCTTATATGGTATATATCTGCATGCGTTAATATTTGTAATTATGAAAGGACGGACATTTTATGAAAATTGTATTTTTAGATGCCAAAACAATCGGGGACGATATTGACCTGTCCGGATTTGATTCACTTGGTGAAGTTACCAAATATAACTTTACCACTCCGGAAGAAGCTCCGGAACGCGTGAAAGACGCAGATGTTCTTATCATTAACAAAGTTCCGATCAATGAAAATACGGTCGGAACAGCAAAGAATCTGAAACTGGTCTGTGTTACTGCAACCGGAACCAACAATCTGGATAAAGACTATCTGGATTCCCACAAAATTGCCTGGAGAAACGTTGCCGGTTATTCCACAGAAACAGTTACTCAGCATACATTTGCCATGCTTTTCTATCTGCTTGAAAAGCTGCGCTATTACGATGATTATGTAAAAGATGGAAATTATATTAACGATACTTCTTTTACTCACTTTGCAGAACATTTTTCAGAAATCAATGGCAAGACGTGGGGAATCATCGGACTTGGCGCGATCGGACGCCGCGTTGCCCAAATTGCCCGGGCATTTGGTGCAAATGTCATCTATTATTCAGCATCCGGACGCCCTGCACAGGATGGATATACGCAGGTTGATTTCGATACCTTGCTTACCACTTCGGATATTATCTCTGTCCATGCACCACTGAATGAACACACCGAAAATCTTCTGGATAAATGCGCATTTGCAAAGATGAAAGAAACCTGTATCTTCCTGAATCTCGGCCGTGGTCCGATCGTTGTTGAACAGGATCTGTACGACGCACTTGTAAATGGCGAAATTGCTGCCGCAGGTCTGGATGTCTTATCTGCCGAACCAATGAGTGAGAAAAATCCGCTTATCAAGATCCAGGACAGCCGCCGGCTTTTCATTACGCCGCATATTGCTTGGGCAAGCGTAGAAGCACGTACCAGACTGATGCAGATCATCCTGGATCAGGTGAAAGAATATTTCCATATGTAGAACACTAACTACTCATTAAAGTTTGATATGAAACAATTTTACATTATTTATTGAATCATTCCTACATTCATGCTATCATATATCATTGTACCTAATGAAAAAGAGTGAAAAAATATATGAATAGACGTCCTGATTCCCAGGCGTCTCTGTGGAGGAATGAGAACTATGAGTGAACGTGGATCTGCTCCTGCAGCAGAAAATAAGATGGGAACAATGCCCGTCGGAAAATTAGTATTCAATATGTCACTGCCAATGATGGTTTCTATGCTGGTACAGGCGCTTTATAACATCGTTGACAGTATCTTCGTAGCAAAATTATCAGAAAATGCACTGACTGCTGTATCGTTAGCCTTCCCGCTTCAGACACTTCTGATCGCGGTAGCTACCGGTACCGGCGTCGGTATGAATGCCCTCCTGTCAAAATCACTGGGAGAACATAACTTTAAAAAGGCGAATAAAATTGCTGATAATACGGCATTTATCTATGCCATCAGTTACATTGTATTTTTAATCCTCGGCTTTACGATCGTAAGACCTTTCTATGCAAGTCAGATTGGAAACGCAGATGTCGAGATCATGGAACTTGGAATTGATTACCTGAGTACGGTTATGATCTTTTCCTTTGGTCTGTTCACACAGATCTTCTTTGAACGGTTACTGACTTCTACCGGAAGAACTATCTTCAGTATGACTTCTCAGTTATGTGGTGCGATTACAAACATTATCCTGGACCCGATCATGATCTTCGGTCTTCTGGGATTCCCGAAGATGGGTGTTACCGGAGCCGCCGTTGCGACCGTTATCGGACAATGTGTTGCCGGAATCGTTGCCGGAACCTGTAATCACAAATATAACCATGACGTATCATTAAGTTTCAAAGGCTTCCGACCGGATATCCGTCTGATCGGACACATTTATGCAGTAGGTATTCCATCTATTATTATGCAGTCTATCGGATCGATCATGACTTATTCGATGAACCGCATTCTGATTGAATTTTCTTCAACTGCAACTGCTGTATTCGGTGTATACTTCAAGCTTCAGAGCTTCTTCTTCATGCCGGTATTCGGTCTGAACAATGGTATCACGCCGATCATTGCTTACAACTATGGTGCACAGCAGAGAAATCGTATGATCAAGACGATCCGGATCAGTCTGACGACTGCATTCTGCCTTACTTTCATTGGATTCCTCTGCTTTGAAGGCATCCCACAGGTATTACTTGGAATGTTCAATGCGTCTGACGCCATGCTGAAAATCGGTGTTCCGGCACTTCGTATCATCGGTATCCATTATCTGATCGCATGGTTCTGCATCATTGCCGGTACCGTATTCCAGGCACTTGGCAAAGCAGTATTCAGTATGATCGTATCCATCATGCGTCAGCTGGTTGTGCTGATCCCGTCAGCTTATATCTTGTCTAAGATTGGTGGCTTACATATAGTGTGGTGGGCTTTCCCGATTGCGGAAGTGATATCATTTATTGTGTCTACGGCATTTTTGATCAAAATTTATAAGACAATTATTAGTAAGATTCCGGAAGGGAAATTATAAAATAAGAAGCGGAAAAAGTTTACATTCACAACTTTTTCCGCTTCTTTTATTTTTTACTTTTACAATTCACAATATAAATTCCCACACAAACCAAAATCAATGCAATCAGACTTCTTGCATTAAATGCCTGGCTGACCTCTCCAAGAACCAACGCCGATAACACCACGCTGCAAAGTGGATTGACAAATCCGAAAATCGCCACTTTCGATACTTCGTTATGCGCCAGCAGAACCGACCAGAGTGTATACGCCACAGCCGATACCATTGCCAGGTAGAGAATCAATACTACTCCTGCAATCGACATATGATCCAAGTGTCCGCCCATCAGGATTCCGACTATGAACAGCAACACACCTCCCATGAAGAACTGACAACCGCTTAAAATAACCGGTGATACTTTTTTGGAGAAAATATTGATCAGTACGGTTGACGCTCCATAAGAAAGCTGCGCGATCAGCACGAAGCCTTCTCCTGTCAGCCTGAATCCCATGTCCATAGAGCCGCCTGCCATGTTGATGATCACGACTCCCGCAAATCCGAGGATGCAGCCAGCAAGTTTTCTGCCTGCCATCTTTTCATTTCTTACTAACAGACATGCCATTAAAATTGCAATAAAATTGCCTAGGCCTGTGATGATCCCGCCTTTTACACCGGATGTATGTGCCACTCCGATGTAAAAGAAAAAGTACTGGACGAAGGTCTGAGCAAAGCAAACTGGGATAACATACTTGAATATCTTTCCGTCCGGAAGGACAACTCTTTTTTCCCGGATGGATGCGAACAGTAATACAAGAATTCCCGCCAGTGCGAACCGGATACCGGCAAAAACAATCTGACTTGCGGTGTCCGCTGAATCAACGGCAAGAATCTGGTAGCCTGTCTTGATCACGGGAATTGCACTGCCCCATAAGATGCAGCAGACACACGCCAGAGCTGCGACTACCCATGTTCTGGTTAATATATTTTGTTTTTCTGAAATTTGCATTTGTGACATTTCTTTACTCTCTGGAATTCTGGTTCTATTTTTCAATCTCAATCTTCTCTTTCAGCACGACACATCCTGCCATATCACCGATAACATTAACACAGGTTGCTCCCATATCGCACAGAGTATTGATGCTAATATAGACACCCATAACTCCTGCAGGAAGTCCGGCCATTGTAGCAAGTGCCGCGAATGATGCGATTGCACCTCCCGGGATTCCCGGTGTTCCGACTGACAGAAGGACGTTCGCCAGAAGGATGATGATCATCATGGAAATGCTGACATGCACGCCGCATGCATTTGCAAAGAACATGATCATAAAGGACATCAGGATCGATACAGCATCCATGTTAACCGTTGCTCCAAGCGGGATCGTGATACTTGAGATCTGGTTCGGAACTCCAAGTTTATCTTCGACACAGCTTTTACTCAGCGGAATGGTAGCTGAACTTGAGCATGTACCAAATGCATTCAGTGCCGCCGGCATGATCGCCTTGAAGAACTTCACCGGACTTGTCTTGCCGAGAATGCTCACTGTGCCGCCATATACGATAAATGCAAATCCAAAGAATGCGACATATAAGATAATCAGCTGCGTAGCCAGTGATACGATCGTCTTTGTACCATTCGCCTCTACAACCGGAACGATCGTACAGAAGACTCCGATCGGTGTGAAATACATCACCGTACTGATGATCTTCAGACATGCTTCATTGCAGGAATCGATGACCTTTAATAATGGCTCACCTTTTTCTCCAATCGCGATCAGTGTGAATCCCATGATCAGCGCAAATACCAGCACCTGCAGCATATTACCTTCTGCAAATGCGGATACCGGGTTAGACGGGATCAGTCCCTTAATCGTATCAAGAATGCTGTCCATCTTGGTTGCCTGAATATCAGATGTAGCCATCTTAAAGCTAACGCCTTTTCCAAGACAGATCAGTCTCGGAATGATCAGTCCAACAAAACTTGCGATTGCTGTTGTGCACAGGAAGAACAGCATTGCCGCTCCTGTGATCTTACCTGTCGTCTTGGCACTTCCGATGCTCGCAATACCCATTACGATCGAACAAAATACCAGTGGGAAGATCATCATATTCAATGCACTCATATAGATACTTCCCAGTACACTTGTTGCAGTCAGAACCACGTTAAACCGTCCCGCCAAAAACAGTCCGGTCAGGATTCCGAGGATCAGTCCGACGAAAATCGCACCAGTGATGTGCTTTCTGTACCACTCATAAAAACTCTTCATTTGTATGTACTCTCCTTACTTTTCAACTATAATATAACGTCTATATTTTACTATACACATATAGGCTATAGTTTATATCAAAAAGAGTGGAACGTCAATGTCCCACTCCTTATACCGTAAATTTCTCCACATAATAATTCTGTATCTCTGTAAGGATATACGCCTCATAATACTCCACCGGAATCTCCCGGTTCTCTTCCAGACTGTATGATACCGCCTTAATCTTCAACAGCGGCTGGCTTTCTTTCCGTTCCAGCATCTGTGCGATCTCTTTATCTGCCGTAACTGCTTCCAACGTCTGACGTACCCTGTACATTTCCGTATGAAAGAAGGAACCAAGGACTTCATATAATGAACGATTATTAAAGTCAAAGAAATCCAGCTTCGGAAATCTCTCCGCCGGCAGTACTGCCGTATTCAGGCTGTATGGAACCCCATCCGCATAATACAGGCTCCGTATCTCGTATACTTCATCCCCTTCGGTGATCTGAAGTTTCTCTGCCAGATATGCATCCGCATTCATCGTTTTCAATGATAACTGCTTTTTCGAAGGCGTTTTTCCTTCGTTCTTTACAGCTTCCGTGAAACTGTAAATATGTGAACGTTTCTGATCCTTCAGTTCCCTGACGAAGCAGCCTTTTCCTTTGATCCGGTAGAGAATTCCCTCTGCACACAGTTCATCGATTGCTTTCCGTACCGTCACACGACTGACATCGTAATGTCTGCACATCTCATTTTCTGAGGCGATCACCTGATTTGGTTTTAGTATATTATCCTCAATCTGTTCTTTTATTTCGTTTTTTATTACTTCGTATTTAGTCATATTGAATTCCACCTGTGTTCCACGATTATGCATAGAACCTGCTGCCAGCAGTTTCTCTTATATGCTTTGGTATACATAAAACTTGCCACCGGCAACTTTTCTTGCATGCATTGGCATAAAAACAACCATGAACCTCATATTTTCTTGAAATCCATGGCTGCTATGACGATCCTATTGTTTATTTTAACATAGAATCTCTTTTACATGTAGATTTTTCTTATTCTTTACGATACATTTACTGTGCATTTTCCTTCGCAATCTTTCTCCAGTTCAGGAAGCCGTATGTAGAATTGATGAAATTGATCGACTTCATGATGATGATCAGAAGCGCGGATGAATCACCCTGCATAAATACCATGATCCACATCACAATTGACAATGCATTTACGATTGCCCACATTGCCCACTGCTCTGAGAAACGAAGCAGATACAGGAAGCTTGCAACAACCGATACTACCGTTGTCAGAGAATCCATGAATGGAAGATTTCCACCCATCCACTTCAGGATCTGCATGTAGCCTAACACACCAACGAGCGTTACCACTGCTGTTGTAACCATGATCTTTGGTGTCATGGTACGGAATTTGACCTCGCCGCCTTTGGTCATGTTCTTCTTCCATGTGAAGATTGCAATCGCACTTACCGGAATCGAGTAGATCAGGTTGTACATAACCTCTCCGTAAAGCGGAATTCCCATACAGTTGATCGCATACAATGCACTGTTGATGATTGCAAAGTACAGACCTGCGACTTTACCTTTCGCTCCCAGTACCAGGTTCAGACTGCTTGTCAGTGTCATGATCAGCATGAATGCGCTTTCCTTCTGGATGCCCCATGCAACTGTCTGTACGATCAGCACGAATGCCAGCCACGCTTTTTCTTTCCAGCTCCAATCCGCAAAAAAGTTCTTAATTTTATTCATTTTCCCATTCCTCCGAAATCTTTTGAAATTCCTCGTAATCCATAACCGGTCCGGATGTACCTACGACCGCTGCTGCCACATGGTTGGCAAGTCTTACTGCAGCTTTTACTTCCATTCCCTTTGAAAGTCCTGCGATCACTGCTCCGATATGGCTGTCGCCTGCGCCAACCGTATCTACGACTTCCGTCTTGAACGATGCCACTTTCTGAATCTCATCTCCATCATAGAACATCGTTCCATCTCCCCCAAGTGTAACAAATACGGTATTCTGACTTTTTGCGAAAATATCCTTCACTGCGTCTTCTACATGTTCCTGACCGGTGTAGTTCCCAGCCTCGGCCTCATTGATGTGAAGCACCGGACTTAATGCCATCAACTTTTCCATCGTCTCAGGTTCAATCTCTGTTATCATCGGTCCCGGTGCAAAAAAGATCTTCTTTTTATCTATATCCGGTACATTCTGCAACCAGTCAGCAATAATCTTTCCACTGTTTCCACACACCTGATAACCGGCAATGTAGATATTCTCATATCGGCTCATGTCAATCCGGTCAAACCATTCTTTCTTGAAATGGCATTCCGCTCCCTGAACGGTAATAAATGTCCGTTCACCGTCCGCTTCTACCAGGCTTAAGCAGTATCCACTGTCTTCACTCGGTTCTTCAATCACTGGTTCGTATCCTTTTTCTTTCATTCCTCTGCGGATAATATCTGCAAATGATCCGGTTCCGACCGGTACACACAGATCATGTTCACAATGCAGGTTTCGCAAAGTATTTGCCACATTATAGGCACAGCCGCCGACTACCGTCTTCGTCTCTCTGCACGGAATATCTTCCCCGCTCTTCGGAAGCCGGTCGATCTTCATCATCAGATCGACGATTGCCGCACCGACTACTAGCGTCCGCATCCTGCCAACTCCCTTCCTTTTTTAAGAATGTTGATGTATTCATCAAAATCCGTCTCCGAATTCTGTACTCTTAAGAGTTCCGTGTATTCCGAATTGATCTTTGAGTATCCGGTAAATGCCCCACAGATTGCGGTTGCCATAGCTCCGATGGTATCGGTATCACCGCCTAGGTTCGCACACATCAGACAACATTCATTCGGGTCCTGTGTATAATATGCAATGGAAATTGCCGCCGGAACGGATTCAATGATTCCCACACCGGATCCGATCACATCATAGATTTTCTTTGAAAATGTATCTGCATCGTCTGCATATTCTTTTGCGATCTGTACACCGATCTTCACACGTTCCGCAAGTCTTGGACTGAATGTCTCGCATCCCTTTTCATATCCTGCTTCTTCTACCGAAAGGATGTCACTTAATACCTGCTCAAAATCATTATTTACAATTGCAGATGCCACACCTTCTGCGATCATGGCTGCTCCGGCAATTGTCACATCACTGGTATGCGTTGCCTGAGACACACCGTATACATAATCAATCAGCTCTGTTCTCTGATCCGGTGTAAATAAGCATCCGATCGGCGCGATTCTCATAGAGCTTCCGTTGGATAATGCTTTGTTCGTGATCGCACTTGCATCCACACCGTCACGGAAATTCGCCAAAGCTACCTTCGATGTCGGTCCGAGAATGTTATTTTCAAATGCATTTTCCTTCTCTGCCCACTCCAACATACGCTTTGCAATGTCTGCCGCATCTGGTTTATAATCTGTAGCTTTTAATGAATCCAGAAGTACCAGAGCCTGGCCTGTATCATCTGTAAACTGCGCTTTGTCGTAGTTAAATGCCACGTCATTTTCCTTCGGTCCGTCGATAAATCCTGTAATCTTTCCCCCGAAAAATTTTCTTGCTCTTTCACGTCCCCACAACTCTGCCGGCATGCCCATCGCATCACCTAGTGCCATCCCATATAATGCTCCTGCTATCTTGTCTCTTAATTCCATTTGCTGCTTCCTCCAAATACATCTTGATAGTACAACTTGTATTGTTTCTTGTTGAGTTCATTCTAGCTGTGTTGGTGCTTTTTGTCAACGACGTTTTCTATATTTACATTTTTTAGTAAAGTCGTCAAGAATCTGAGTGGATTTATTTGTAAATGAGATAATATTTTTGTTAAAATTGCCAATAACAGCTTTTTCGAACGTATGGAAAAAAATCCCTGAAATCACAGTCATTTGTCGTTTTACTGTGATTTCAGGGATTCATTTCTGATTTCAGACTATAGCTTCCAGACTATTTTTACTATTTTATCAGTCATCTAACAGTACATCATTAACCACATCGTATGCATCTTCCAATGCATCCAACGCTTCCGTCAGAGTGTCTGCTTTATCCACTTCACCGGCTTCTTCATATTCATCCAGTATATTTACCAGAGAATCTTTTACTTGTTGGATGGATGTTATCAGGTCTTTTAACTGTTCTTCTTTTGTTGATGTGGAATTTATATTTACTATTTTGCTCACATTGTACCTCCCGTATTCTTGCCTATTTATTCTCTTGCTGATACATTTTTTCCAGTGTTCTAATTCTGATTCTTTACACCCATCTCATGCCATTCTTCCCCGCCCCAGGTTGACTGCGCGATTCCTTTATCTTTAAATCCGAATTTCTCATACATCGCTACCTTCGATTCCAGGCAGGTAAGGATAATCTCTTTTCTTCCCCTTCCCCATTCTCTTTCGAGATACCGGCGTACCAGTTCTCTTGCAAGCCCCTGACTGCGGTATTCCGGCAGTACATCCAGTCCCAGAAGCATGACATTCTTGCCTTCCGGGTTATGCAGACTGGCATCTGTAAAGAACTCGTCCTTTAATATCTCATCATCCGTTGCT
>UMJO01001849.1_pt1 | contig 15637 bp, 9 predicted proteins | sample 1966081 | NCBI WGS metagenome assembly UMJO01 (sample SAMEA4836152, study PRJEB28245) | human gut metagenome | biome: gut microbiome; material: fecal sample | place: Denmark | collected 2008 | reverse complement strand
ACCCATAAAGAAACGGCATGCGGTCAGGAAGTCTGCATTAGGAGAAGTAGCAGCAACCAAACAAGCAATTGTAAAGATACTACCGCAAACAATAACTGCCTTCTTACGGCCAAAACCGTCGGATACCCATCCTGACATAAGACCACCAATGAGGTAGCCAACCATGGTGATGGAGTTAAAGAACGCAAATTGTTCAAGCGTCATGAAGCCCTCGTCCTGAAGAACAGCACCGATAGGGCCACCAATAGACATGTCAACGGAGTCGCAGAACGTAATACCTGCCAGCAACCACATGATCTTCATGTGGAAACCAGAGATTGGCATACGGTCGAGACGTGCCGCGATACCGTGGAATGACTTTTGAGCATTAGAAGCCATGCGTTTCCCTTCCTTTCTTTTTCCTTTTACTCTTTTTCCTCTTTATTGCTTTGATTTCTATGATTCCCAACAACCAAAGCGCCTGAAAAGATAAGGCTGACAATCTCATGATTCAATGCCTCACCTTTCGTAATTAATTTTCTCTTTCCTATTTTTCTTGCTCCAATAGTCAAGTTGATAGGTTTACGCCGAAGATTACAAAATGCTATGTTTCCAGGTAGTGAATGCGTTCACGTAATCTTTAGAAGCACGAAAATGCCTGATGGCTGTCCATTTGTCTTAAATTGGTAAAACTTTTACCAATTTAGCTTTGCTGAATTTCATCCTTATTTTTAGCCACAGCTCAATGACACAGGGGTACAAAAATCCGCTACACGTCACTTTATGGATTTAAATCTATTGATTCTGTTCTATTTCAGCAGCGTTCGGAAATCGATAAGTGCTCATGCACTGAATGAAATTTTCCACTACTTTGGGATGCGATTCTTTGCGGCTTACCAAGTACACCTTATGAAAATCATACGGCAAATCTCTTATCGGTAAGCACACTACATTCTCGAAAGCATTCACTAAAAATGAGTAGCAAAACAACGCCATCTTGTTAGTTTCCGACGAGACCATAGCGCTCATTGTTATCTCATCATCATATTCCCGTATTAAATTCAGCTTTTCACACGGCAAATTTTCTTTGATTGAACGCAGAGTTGGCGAAGTAAGTGAATAGGTAAGAAGCTCATAGGGCGCAAGCATTTCAAGAGAAACAGACTCATGATTGGCTAAAGGATTGCTTTTATTCACGCAAAGCACCAACGGCTGAGACCAAACGAGGGTATAGCTAAGATCATCCCAGTCGTCAGTTTTTGCAGCAAACACTACATCAAGCTCACCCTTGCGTAATCGAGACACCAATTCAATTGAATAAGCTTGCTCGATAACAATTTTTGGAGGATTTTTCTGCTGTTCGGTAAACGCCTGCATCGCCATTGACCAAAAATAACCCTGCATTGCGTAAATAGTGCCTATTCGAATTTCAGAATTGATTTCACCCTGGGTCTCATAAGCTAGGCGAAGACCCGTATCGATATTCTTGACTGCAAGTTCAGCGTATTCGCGAAAAATGGATCCTGCCGCAGTCAGTTCCACATGAGAGCTACCAGCACTTCGTTCGAAAAGCTGCAAGCCTATCTCTTTTTCCAATTGTCTAATTGCTGCAGAAAGCGTTGGTTGAGCAATATAGAGATCCTTTGCTGCTTTGGTATAACTAAGCACCTCTGCCAAATGGCTAAAATAGCGCAAATACTCTAACCTCATACATTACTCATTCCCCTCGAACTTTGAGCTTTGCTACCCTCCATGGCGAATCGCAAGCTAAAACCCTATTCGCGGTAGAGCGCAGCACATCAAGCGTATCATTTTTTACTGTTTCGCTCATCAAACTTACTCAACTTTAAGGCCCAAAAATCAAGGAGTCTCAAGACTAACTTTGAGACTCCTTATGTTCTTAAGAAATATCACTTGTGCTGACGACGTCAGTAAGATTTGGCAGCAGGATTTGCTCGCAAGATTTGCCTGCAGAATTTCCTAGCTTGGTAAATACACAGCATTACCAGTTTCTGCCGATTCGAAAACACCATTTACGATCTTGAGTGTTTGCAGCCCTTCTTCACCAGAGCAGCGCGGCACCGTTTCTCTACCTTTGCAAAGATCGATGAAATGCTCTAATTCAGCCTTTAGAGGACTATTGAGTTCAACTTCAAAATGTTCATGTTTCAATTCGTGCGTCCAGCCAAATGCATCTTGATCACAGTAGTACAGATCCATATTTGGAAAACCAAAAGAACCCTTTGTGCCAAATACCTGCATGCTGTTTTCTCCAGGCGCCATTACAAACGATTCATTTTCATCTGCCGCCAAATCATAATTCCAAGGACTAGGAGTACCGTCACACAAGGCATAGGTTGCGGTAACGCCATTTTCATACTCAATCAAGACAGAAGCTGAATCCTCGGCATCATTTCCTCGAATGGTATTTCGCGTAGTTGCATATACCTTAACGGGAGCTTTTCCTGTAACAAAATTGAGATCATCGAAATCGTGAATAGCATTGATTAGCAGAGGTCCGCCTACTCTTTTTGTGACATACCACTCGCGATCGAAACAGTCCTCGTCTTTTGCAATGCAATAGCGTGATTGGATGGTTACGATTTTTCCCAAGCGTCCTGAATCTATAACTTCACGTAAAAATTGATACTTACTTGAAGAACGACGATGATGCCCGATTAGAAGGTTCACACCTGCCTTTTTGCACACCTCGATTACATGCTTTCCCTCTTCAACAGTATTGGCAATAGGCTTTTCCAGCAGAATATTTTTAATACCTGCCTCAATAGCGTTTTCCACTGCTTCCACATGAAGTGTATTGGGAAGAGCTATATACACTGCATCGAGCGGAATTTGTTTGAACAACAAGGTGTAATCACTAAATAGTGGCACACCAAGCTCGTTAGCAATTTGGAAATCCGAATCCCCAAAGCCAGCGACAGCCGCCAATTCGACCTCGGGGTTCTCCTTTGCGAAACGGGCAATTTTTGAACCGTGGTTCAATCCCAATACTGCAAATCTTACGGTATCCACGAAAAACTCCTCCTTGTTTGGTTTCCTTGTTCCCCTTTTCCCCTGAACCTGATTATCAAAGCGGTTGTTTGTTTTTTCCAATAGAGGGATAGTTTGTTTAAGAAAAGCAATAGGAGTTTTGTATATTTCGAGGTAAATACTTAATAATTGGCTGCGAATGTATTGCTTGATTCATCCGTTAAATTATTGCCCATCCGCAGAGGGTGGTAATGCAACACAGATTGTTATTCATCCGCAAAGCGGATGGTTATCGTTTCGAACCCTTCGCTTCTTCGATAGGCTGAAGCTATCAAAAAAGCTGAAGCCATTAATAGAAAGCCTCCATTTCTGGGGGATTACCTGGACTTATATAGAAGTTATAGCAATACATTTTTCCTATAGCCCTAAAATCTGATCCTCTGATTGAGAGGGTTAGGCCGACTATTGCCTCTTGACAATGTCCTGCTCATATTAAAAAGCGCCGCCCCTTTTAAGGAGCGACGCCTCGAAATTTCACTACGCCGAGTTATTTCGTAGCGATTTTACATGTTTGTGAAAGCAAAGTTCTCTGGGTGAGCCTTTACTTCTTCGCGCAGTTTAGGATTCATCTTGCGAACACCGCGACGAGCATCTTCGGTCTGAGAAGCCAGAACCTGATTGCGGTTTTCCATCTTGATCTGAGCCTCGAAAGAGTTGTCAAGAGAGCACTGCAAAGATTCCTTGGTAAGACGAAGACCGAGAGGAGCTGAATTCTTAACCATAGCTTCAGCCATCTTTACTGCTTCTTCTACTACATCTTCATCAGCTACAACCTTGTTGGCAAAGCCCCACTCAAGCAGCTCTTCAGCGCCAATACGACGAGCAGTCAAAAGAGCTTCAGCAGCGCGAGCATAACCAACAATGCGAGGAAGATAATAAGAGCCAGACATGTCGGTACCGGTCAAGCCGATGTTGAGATAACCAGCCTGCATCTTGAAGGATTCACCGCAAACACGAAGATCGCAAGCGCAAGCCAAAGAAAGGCCGCCACCAATTGCATGACCCTTTAAAGCACCAATAATAGGCTGCATTGCGTTGCGCATATTAACTGCCTGATCAGAGCAGATAGTCTGCATAATGCAGTGGTCACGCTGAGCACGACCCATATCCTCAGGAGGCTCATAGTTGAGCTCGTTCAGGTTAAAGCCGGCGCAGAAAGACTTACCTTCACCGGTAAGAACAATTACGCGGCATTCTGGGTCCATGCGAACCTTCTTCAAATAATCATTGAAGTCAGCCATCTGCTGATAAGACATCGCATTGAGGTTTGCAGCGTCATCGAAAGAAACAACGTGGATTGGACCACGAACGTCAACCTTCAAGCGCTCATACTCATACTTGAATTCGGGCAGGCAGTATGCCTCCTGATATACGCTCATGCGCATTCCCCTTCCATTTCGGAATTCTTGGTTTAATACTACGAATCGTAGTTTTTACTGGTGCTGTCTGTCAAGAACAAGCCCCAAGCATTGGACTACTGCGAATCAATCAACAAGAATCGATTTGTTCTTGTTGAAATATGCTCTTATTGAAGTATGGTCTTATTGAAATATGCTTTTGGCGATGCAGGTTCTTGCTGAAATTTGTCCTTGTCGAAATTACCGCCCATGAAATTAGCCCTATGAAATTAACGTTCAACTTGTGAAGTCCTCATCTATCCCTTAAATACACCCTGTGCATTTAAGGCGATTGCGCATTACAATGTGACACGCATAAAAAATATCCGAGCAAGAGTTTTAGACCCAAGCCCGTATTGTCTAGGTCAAAACTCTACTTACTGCCGAGGGAAGAGGTATTTTGATGGCAGAATATAGCCCTACTCGCACCCATGCAACCTGGAAACCACGCGTAACCTCTGCTCACATTCCTTACTTTCATTGCACTGAATGTGGCGCAGTAGTTCAAGGTATTGATGGCGCGGTTGACAATCAACTTATCAACGACGGAGAACGATCGCTCATTTTTGAGCCTTCCTATGCACATGTTGAATATCAACTTACCTGTTGCGGTAAGCCAATGGAGCAACTCCAGCCTATTACCGCTGCAGAAGTTGAAGACCGCTTTAAGCTTAACTACCAAATCATGGGTGGTCTAAACAACAACTGTGTAAAAATTGATTGGCGTTCCGTAGACTCAACCTGCAAGCCTCGTTGGTTTGCGTTGAAAACATTTACGGGAGTTATGACTAAATATGTATCACCAAAAAAGTGGCCTCCCATTGTATTTGCCCTAGCCGACGAAGACGCCTTCGCTTACTGCGACAAAAATCCTTGCGTCGAATGCACCTTCCGCTGCAAGCGCGGTATGGAAATCTACGCTTATGTGGACAACATCGGATTGGTAATTTTGCCGCTTGATCGTATGGAAGCTCCTGGCAGCGCACGTTTTGACGATTTCGATTCTCCTCATGAGATTATGGAGAAGGCAAAAGCAGCTAAAGCGTAATAACATTCGCAAAGGAAAGGTTCAGGCAGGCTGCTTTTTACGTACCTTCTTGGAGCGTTCTCTTCTTTAGAGCACCCTCCTCATCAAAACTTTCCTCTGTAAAGAGCCAGCAAAGCGAAATAATAAAGGGCTGTTGAACATCCATAAAACGATGATTCAACAGCCCTTTTCTTGTATTCGTTTCAGTATTTGATTCAAGCTCAAATTTATACCTACATCATAAAGATTCAGCGCAGTAGAGCAGCAGAGTATTTATGTCATAGAGGTTCGAATTCGATATTCGAACCAAAAGTGGTATTTAAGCCATCTTGGCTTCGTATCCTTCCTCAACCACTGCATCGATAAGCGTTTCATCTGACACTTCCGCACTAAGCTTCACTGTTGCCTTCTTTGCTTCTAAATCTACAAGAGCTTCTTCAACTCCTGCTACGCGCTCCAGCCCTTTCTTAACATGCGCTACGCATTTTTCACACATCATTCCTTCAACGTGTAATACCTTTTCCATTGCTTCTTCCTTTCCTAGAACTTCTTTTACATCATCATTTTTTCTTGATGTCTCACGACTGGCGTTTGGAACAGTATTTTCATTGACTTCAGAAGCCGAGCCAGAAATGCCTAAATCAGACATATTTAAACTGCCTAAATCGGATCCATCTGAATCGGACATACCTGAATCAGACGCGCCTAAGTCGGAAACACTCGAATTAGACGCACCCGAATCAGGCCCATCTGTGCCAGACATACCCACTTCCACCTTGGTCTTCGGCTTCCATCGGCGCAAACGCAGCGCATTGGTAACCACGCACACCGAGCTAAAACTCATTGCTGCTGCCGCAATCATAGGGTTCAAACTAAAGCCAATAAAGGCAAGAGCACCCGCCGCAATTGGAATACAAAGCGCATTGTAGAAAAGAGCCCAGAAAAGGTTCTGCTTGATATTGCGCAAGGTCGCACGAGATAGATCCAGCGCAGCAGGCACATCAAGTAGGTCACTATGCATAAGCACAACATCGGCACTCGAAAGCGCTATATCTGTTCCGGCGCCGATAGCAATCCCCACATCGGCACGTGCGAGCGCAGGCGCGTCGTTGATACCATCGCCCACCATTGCAACCTTTCCTTTTTGTGAAAGATTTCGCACTATTTTTTCTTTGTCTGCCGGAAGCACTCCCGCTATCACTTCATCGGTACCAACTTGCTTATGGATTGCTTCTGCGGTAAGTAACGCATCACCAGTAAGCATTACCGTTTTTATGCCCATTTCACGGAGGCGTTTTATTGCAGAAGCACTCGTAGGCTTAACCACATCAGCTATAGCTACATAGCCTAAAAGCACATCGTCTTGCGCAATATAGAGAACTGTTTTCCCTTCACTTGCTACTTCTTCTGTCCAAGCAGCATCGATCGTAATATGGTGCGACTCCATCATGCGGGCGTTCCCCGCAAGACACCAATGGCCCTCTACTTCGCCTGCTACCCCTTCACCTGCGCTTTGGGTAAAGTTTTTTACCTCACCGATCGCGACGTTACTTTGCTCCACAAGGCTCATAAGAGCTTTTGCTAAGGGATGCTCGGAATGTCTCTCAAGAGCGCCTATCACCTGTAAAAGATGGATTATTTTTTCCTGTATCTCGGCAGACTGGACAGCAAAAACCGAACCAAAACTTAGGGGGCCTTCCTGCAAGCTGAGCTCAATACGCTTTGAAACGTCCCCTGCGATTCCTGAGCTTCCTGCAATCCCTGAGTCTCCTACGGCTCCCGAGCTTCCTGAGATCCCTGAACTTCCCGCGACCCCTAAGTCTCTTGAGACTCCTGAGTCTCCTGCGATCCCCGAACCTCCTATAATTCCCAATTCAGTTACCTGCGGTGTTCCCTGAGTGATGGTCCCTGTTTTATCTAATACAACCGTTTTCACCCCTTGCGCCGTTTCGAGGGCTTCAGCATTTTTTATCAGGATGCCATTTACTGCCCCTCGTCCCGTGCCGACCATAAGAGCAGTTGGCGTTGCAAGACCAAGTGCGCAAGGACACGAAATAACCAGTACGGAAATGGCATAAGAGAGCGCGGTAGGAAATTCAGCACCCAGCGCCATCCAAACGATAAACGTCACTAGAGCAATGCCAATAACCACTGGCACAAATACGCCGCTAATTTTGTCCGCAAGTTTTTCAATTGGAGCTTTGGAACTGGTTGCCTCATCTACTAATCGAACAATACCCGCCAAAACCGTATCAGAGCCTACGTGTTCGGCACGCATAGTAAACCAGCCGCTCGTGTTTAGCGTAGCGCCCGTCACTGAAGATCCAGTACGTTTAGTCACCGGAAGCGATTCGCCCGTAATGACCGATTCGTCAACCGATCCCTGTCCTTCCAGCACTACTCCATCAACAGGAATTGCCTCTCCTGCCTTTACTACCAGCACATCACCTACGCGCACCTGCCTTACGTCAACTAAGATTTCTACTCCGTTTTCCAACCGTAGGGCCTGTTTAGGCGAAAGATCCATCAACTGGGAAAGCGAATCGGTCGTCTTCCCTTTAGCTCGCGCTTCGAAATACTTCCCTAGGGTAATCAGGGTCAATATCATGGCAGCAGACTCAAAATACAAATTCATGGCATACCCATGAACCTGCTCCAGATTTCCATGGCCCGCATAAAACGCCATCTGAAAAAGCGCATACAGGCCATAGAGCGTTGAAGCCCCTGAGCCAAGCGCAATAAGGGAATCCATATTAGGAGAAGCATGTATCAACGCCCGAAACCCAACGCGGAAAAATTTGAAGTTCACGCACAAAATCGGGATAAGTAAGACGAAAAGAGTGAGGGCCCATACCATCGTGTTTTCTGGACCCAAGAAGAACGAAGGAAGAGGCCAGCCAAACATATGGCCCATAGAAATATAAAAAAGGGGCACCATAAAAATAAGGGAGATGATCAATCGCCTAAAGATAGCTTTACGTTCCTGTTCCGCAATATTTGATGCTCTTACGGTATTTCCTTGAGTGCTGGAAGGAGAAACAAACCGACCCTGGTCATCTAAATCAAAACTCGATGATTCGTGATGCAGATTCCCCTCTTGCCCTAACGGCAGCTGGGTAGGCATACCTCCTCGATCAGGATTGCGCGGAATGGCACCATATCCCGCTTTGTCCACCGCAGCTTCTATCGCCTGCGTTACCAGGAAAACATTAGCGTCCTGTTCGAATTCAACCTCCATCGAATTTTTCAACAGGTTAACGTTTGCCTTATGAACTCCTTCTACCCTATTAGTTGTTTTTTCTACGCGGGAAGAACACGCGGCGCACGTCATTCCCGTTACATCAAAGGTCTGCTTAATCGGCATATTTCACCTACTTTCGCAAATGCTCTCATGCTGATCGACTTTTTCAGAATCGAACTTTATGAAAGCCTGCGAGATATCTACGAACGTGCGAACTTTTTAATAAGGCGCATTGCCTCTTCAATAACCTCATCATCTCCACGACGAATTCGATCCTTTACGCATGTTTCTAAGTGGTCGCGCAAGATTAGCTCTGCAGCTGAATGCACCGCGCTCTCTGCCGCTGCAAGTTGAGTCAACACATCGCCACAATAACGATTGTCATCGATCATATTCTTGACACCGTTAAGTTGACCTATTGCACGGTTCAGGCGTTTTTTTACGTCTGATTGGAGCTTATCGGCACGCTCGGTCTCTTTGAAATGGCATTCGCTCATTCGTACTCGCTTTTCTCTCTAGTTTTCGCCCGTATTATATACCCCCATGGGGTATGCTAAGCAAGTATTTTTCGACGAAATATTTTCCTCGACATCTTTCTTAAAAGTTCTCTCGGTACTTCTTAAAGGGTTTTCTTTTTAACCCAAAGTTGAAATAGGAACTGTTTTAGTAACGTTTAAAAATTGTTTCTTTATTTATAGGGTGCTCCGAGTACAATGAGGCAACGCGAAGAACGTTTTGTTTTACCCTTTCTAAGAGCACAGCGCTTCAGTGGCGCTTAAGGCAAAACGAACCTGAGCTAATATCCGTTTCCCCGACATTTCTTGGTTGAGAAAAATGACGCAGCAAAACGATCCACATAATCACCCTACCCGTAGAGCTTCCTCGCGTGCGTCTTATTCACCACGTGCGCCCTACCCATCGCCTCGCGCTAACTCTTCACGCGTATCTGCCTCACAGCGCATGAGCGTCCCTCATGCACGCGATGAACTTGAACGCGAACGCGAAATGTATAGCGCACACGATCCTAATCAAAACGCGCCTTCGCCTGCTCAACGCTATGCCCAGGCGCAAAAAAATAAAGCAGCTGACCAAAGGCAAAACTATTGGGCTCGTCATCCAGAAGAGTCTGGCTACACCAGTCAACCAAAAGCAGCTCAGGGCTCTGCCGACATGAAGCAGCCTACCTACCGCAACACGCATCGTTCGAATGCTAATCCTTCACGCACGAGTAGAACGCCACGCGTTGGTGAGGCGACTTTGAGCGAGCAGATTCCACGACAAAACGCTCCAGCGGCGAGCGGTCCCATGCCTCAGCAAGCAGCACCATCCGCAAGTGGCGTTATACCACGTCAAAGTAGACCGTCTGCTAGCGGCACCATGCCTCGTCAGAGTAAGCCATCTGCAAGCGGCGCCATGCCACAACAAGACACAAAAAACGCTTATCAAAACGCATCTCCCACTCGCCGAAGCGTCTCGCAGAAACGCGGCACTCGTACCAGCGCGACCCAACGCCCTCAAGGTGCCGCCAGTCGGATACCTGAATCGTCCGATTTCGGAGCCGAACGCTATCTCAGCGCCCAACGCACCCGTCGCAAGCCTTCAGGATCTTTGCGCAACAAGCTAATTGCTGGCGCGGTTGCTGTAGCGGTAGTAGCAATTGGCATTTTCGCTTTTACTACCTGGGATGCCAACAAGGCTGTTAGTGTAACCATTAACGGACAACAACAAACCATCGAAGGTCAGCAACGCACTATCGAAGGTCTGCTTGACACCAATACGGTTTCTGTAACACCTGGAAACTATGTTGCTGTTGACGGATCGGTCATGCGCGAAGGCGAAGGTACGCGCGCTACTGCTACCATCAACGGTCAAGGTACCGAAGATTTTTCCACCCGCTTAAATGAAGGCGATGACATATCCCTTACCAACGGTTCTGATATCACAGAGGAATATACCGAAGGCGAGCCTCAAGCCCTCCAACCCACCCTTGAAGTACAAGGCACTGGAGCAGTTCATCTGTACACCCAAAAGGGAGAACCCGGCGAAAAAGTAGTGCGCACGGGCAATGAGTCCGGTAAAACAGCAGAGGTTACCACCAAAGAGCCTGTTAACGGCGTCGTACAGTACTACAACGTAAACACCAACGGCGACAAGGTTATTGCCCTCACCTTCGACGACGGCCCTTGGGATACCTCAACCGCCGCCATTCTCGACACCCTTAAAGAATACGATGCGAAAGCAACCTTCTTTACGGTCGGTCAAAAGATCTCAGGCCACGAAGACCTTCTTCAGCGTGCAGCAAACGAAGGACACGAAATCGGAACCCATACGTGGGACCACGCTGAAGGCAGTGGCCAAGGCGTAAGCCTGATCTTAATGTCAAGCGACGAACGAAAGCAGGAGGTCGAAAAAGGCCTGCAAGCAATTAAGGATGCTACAGGACAAGACGCAAGCTTGATGTTCCGTTCACCGGGCGGAAACTTCGATGCATCGGTTGCAAGTGACTTAAGCGATCTTATCGATGCGGAAATTGGCTGGAATATTGATACGGGCGACTGGCAAAAACCAGGAGTAGACACAATAGCGCAACGTATTGAGAGCGCTGGTCCTGGTGAAATTATCCTTATGCATGATGGTGGTGGCGATCGTTCAGAAACCGTTGCCGCCCTTAAACAAGCCTTACCTAAGTTAAAAGAAGAGGGTTATCGCTTTGTGACGGTAAGTGAACTTATTAATAGTTATCCCTACCAAGGATAATTGAGTTGCTTACCCCCCATTTAAGACTCCATTTAAACCATCTCCCCGTAGTATTCCCGCAAAACAAAGAAGGATAGGCATAGTTCATGTCACCTTCTTTGTTTTGTAGTCAAAAAAAGCTGCAGAATAACTAATTTGCCCTACAATAGTAATGTTGCCCTTGAGCGGTTAATTTCAAGCTGTTAGCGGATTAGCAACCCTGCGGTTCTACCCGTAAGTATTCTATTTCCGCCAATAGCCGAAATTCGCTCCTACTGAAAGGCGAACAGTACTTATGGCAAAACGAACAAAAATTATCTGCACACTGGGTCCCGCAGTTGACTCAGAATCTGCGCTCAAAAATCTTCTGCAAGCAGGAATGGATGTAGCGCGATGTAATTTTTCCCATGGCTCGCACGCCGAGCATAAAGCACGCATGGATAGGCTCAAAAAGGTTCGGCGTGAACTTGATTCTCCCTGCGCGATTATGCTCGACACTAAAGGTCCCAGTATTCGCACGGGAAAACTAGAAGGCGGCAAGCCTGTTCTTCTTCGTGCCGGAGACAACATTTTTCTTACCGAAGAAGACATCCTAGGAACCTCACGACGTATCCACCAAACGTTTCCCGGTCTTTACAACTATGTTGAGCCTGGAACCATAATCCTGATGGATGATGGCCTGATCGAACTTGCAGTAGACCGTGTGCGCGGCACCGAAATCCAGTGCACCGTTCAAAATTCAGGTATGCTTGGCGAATGCAAGCAGCTTAATCTTCCAGGAACTAATGTTCCTTTACCCGTCATGACCGAACAAGACGAAGCTGATCTTCTCTTTGCTATCGAGCAAAAAGTAGATTTTGTTGCTGCTTCTTTTGTAGGTTGCGCTGAAGATGTTCGAACTATCCGTTCGTTTCTTATCTCTCATGGCGGTAGTGCCATTCGCGTTGTTGCGAAAATCGAAAATGCTCGCGCAGTAGAACACATCGATGAAATTATCGCAGCTTCTGATGCTGTCATGGTGGCACGAGGCGATCTTGGTGTTGAGGTGCCTTCTAATCAGGTACCGCTTTTACAAAAAACTATTATCAAAGCCTGTAATAAGGCCTATCGCCCTGTGATTACGGCAACCCAGATGTTGGAATCCATGATTCACAATCCGCGTCCCACACGCGCCGAAGTTGCAGACGTTGCAAACGCTATTTACGACGGCACCGACGCGCTCACCCTTTCGGGAGAGACCGCAATTGGCATGTATCCCGTTCCTGCCGTACAAACTATGGCGCAAATAGCAGAGGCAACAGAACCGCATCTTTACAAACAGGGCTCCATCCCTAATCGTGCCACAGAACCAAATGGCATCTCTGCCGTTGTGGGATTAGCCGCGGTTACTGCCGCCGAACATGTAGGAGCCTCCTGCATTGTCACCCCCACCATGACCGGACGCACCGCACGTCTGGTATCGAATTATCGTCCTCATGCACCAATTTATGCAGTAACACCTACCGAAGAAAACCGACGCTCTTTACAGCTTGCTTGGGGCGTTATTCCTCTTCTTGGCAAAGTGGTGGGCGATGCTTCTTTTATTCTCGAACAAGCTCGTTCAGTTGTAATTGAAAAGGGCTATGCCCATAAAGGTGATATTGCCGTATTTACCCTCGGAGACAGAACAACTTCTCCCAACACCGATGATGCTGGGGTGGATCCTTCGCTTCCTTCCCCTCGCCCAACAAACGTGATGCAGATTGTTCAAATCGGTATCGAGGAAGGAGGCAACTAAATGGCTTCAACAACTAATTCAGATTGCTATGCCGCTGTTGACATTGGTGCCTCATCAGGACGTGTCGTGATTGGCACCGTCAACGAAGGCCATATTGAACTCACTGAAATTCACCGCTTCGACAATATTCAAAAGCGTATCAATGGTCATGATTGCTGGGATATCGATATGTTATTCCGCGAAACTGTAGCAGGCCTAGCAAAATGCAAAGAAGCGAGCTTTACCCCGAAAACCATCGGCATTGATACCTGGGGCGTTGATTTTGTTTTACTCGACGAACAGGACGCCCTTATTGGAGAAGCAGTAGCCTACCGCGATGAACGCACCAATGGTATGTATTCAATCGCAGATCGTATTATGGCACCTGATGCCATATATCGCCGAACGGGTATTCAACGCCAACCTTTCAATACCATCTATCAGCTTCTTGCCCTTAAGCTTGAACATCCCGAACAGCTTGAACAAGCAAAAAGCTTCTTGATGATTCCCGATTATTTGGCTTTCCTTCTTACGGGAACCAAAGTTAACGAATATACCAACGCAACTACCACCTGCCTTTTGAATGCTCGAACCCAACAATGGGATCAGACCATTCTTGATGCATTTGGTATTCCTTCCGAGATGTTTTGCGATGTGGTAATGCCAGGCACCGATCTAGGTCCCGTTTTGCCTCAGATCGAACAAGCACTTGGCTATTCTCCTCGTATAATCGCACCCGCCACTCACGATACGGGCAGCGCTTATTTAGCTGTCCCTGCACGTGATGACGATGCGGTTTTCCTTTCGTCAGGCACTTGGAGCTTGCTCGGCGTAGAGAACGAGGGGCCTATCACTTCCGATGCATCCCGTTTTCAGAATTTCACCAACGAAGGTGGCTACGATCTGCGTTTTCGCTTTCTGAAAAACATTATGGGTTTGTGGATGATTCAGTCTATTCGTCGTGAACTCAACGGAGTTTCCTATGTAGCAGGCAAAGAAGAACATTCTTCTTCAGAAGAACCATCCGCCCAAGAAGCTAAACTTCCCGCATTTAAAGGCGCAACCCATGAGATGGGCTTTGGCGATCTCATCGAAGAAGCAAAAGCAGCGCAGCATTTTGAGGCGCGCGTCAACGTTAATGACGATCGCTTTTTGGCGCCTGATTCGATGATTGATGAAATTCGCCTAGCCTGTTTTGAAACGGGACAGGATATACCTACCACAATCGGCGAACTGATGCGCTGCATGTACTTAAGCTTATCTACCTGTTATGCCGAATCTATTGAAGAAATGGCTTCGCTTACAGGACGGACCTATACCTCCATCAATATTGTTGGCGGAGGATGCCAGGATTCTTATCTAAACGAGCTAACTACCAAAGCATGCGGCATTCCCGTATTCGCTGGTCCCGTGGAGGGCACGAGTCTGGGCAACTTGATCGTCCAGATGATCGCCGACGACCAGATCGAAGACTTACAGGCAGCACGCGATATGATCCGCGTATCCTTCGATATCGACATGGTTAGCCCGCAGGAGTAGATGAATATATCGCACGCAACATCAACCGCGTATGTAGTAGATAGAATACAGCAGAAAACAGACAACAGGAGGTTGCCTATGCTAGTAGAGACAAAAGCAAAAGTCGGCGTGTTCTCCATCGCGCTGCAAGCGTACCTGCCCCAGTTCCCGGAGCTGGTACCCGAATTTGAAGAGCAGTATGCCGCATTCAAGAAGACGTTGCCTGAAACCGTCAAGCTCATCGATGGCGGCCTGGTCACCACGAAGGAACAGGCACAAGCTGCAGGCGATGTGTTCCGTGCAGCAGATGTGGACCTGGTCATCTTGCAGCTACTCACCTACTGCACCAGCTACAACATGCTGCCTGCCGTGCGAGATTTGGACGTACCGATCGTGGTGGTAAACCTGCAGAAGCTGCGCTGCCTTGACTTTGACACAGCGGGCACTGCTGAGTGGCTAGGCACTGGCTATGCAGGCGGAGCCGTAGGCGAAATGATTGCCGACCTCAACCGCGCCGGCAAGCGCCATGCCGTAATCACGGGCGTCGTCGAAGGTGGCGACTCTGAGGCTGCTGCCGAGATTGAAGACTGGTGTCGTGCCGCACAAGTACGCCGCCGCTTCCGCGATACCAATATCGCTCAGATTGGCAGGCCGTATCCTGGCATGATGGACCTCTACATCGACGAGACCAACCTCTATAACCGTATGGGCGTATACACGAAGCAATTCGACTGGGAGCGCATGTGGGTTATTGCTGATGACGTAAACGATGAAGAGGCGATTACTGCAAAGATCGCCGACATCCACAACACCTTCGAGATCAAAGGCGACTACGAAGAAGAAAGCATCCGCGAGATGGCCCGCTATGTGTTGGCCTTCGAACAGTGGGTACGCGACGAACAGCTGGGCTTGGTTGCCAGCCATTACGACGG
>UMJO01034599.1_pt1 | contig 15689 bp, 9 predicted proteins | sample 1966081 | NCBI WGS metagenome assembly UMJO01 (sample SAMEA4836152, study PRJEB28245) | human gut metagenome | biome: gut microbiome; material: fecal sample | place: Denmark | collected 2008 | reverse complement strand
AAGACGCCTTCCTCTTGGATATGCCCCCACTAGCACCACGCGCAAACGCTGACCAAGTCGATAAACTCTACCTGTCGATACCCCACAAAGAAGATGACGAGCAGGATCGAGAGAAAAGTATTCGTCGCCCAATTCTTCCACCGGTAAAGTACCCGTTGCGGTGTTTTCCAATCGCACCGTTACTCCAAAAGTTGAAACTTGCGAAATTACTCCATCGTAGGTTGAACCGATAAAAGCCTGCATATACTCAACAATTTTAACGAGCTGAGATTGGCGCGCAGCCTTTTCCGCTCTTCGTTCCATTTCAGAAGAATGTTCTGCCATCCAAGGAAGCGCATTTTTTTGCGCTTCAAAAGTTTCACTCTTCCCGAAGAATCCTTCTTTAAGCATTCGATGAACAAGCAAATCAGGGTAGCGCCTGATAGGAGAAGTAAAATGGCAATACGTATCAAGCGCTAAACCGTAATGAAAATCTTGTTCGGCACGGTATCCCGCTCTTTTCATTGCGCGCAAAAGTAAGGTATTCACCAACTCCTGCAAAGGATGACCACTAACCCGCTCAAGTATTTCTTGAAGCGTTTGAGGGTTCCCATCACAGAAAAGTCGCTTATCAATATCGTTAAAAAGGGGAAACTCTCGCAGCACAGCATACAAAGAACGCAAAGCATCCCCATCTGGCGCATCATGAACACGGAAGACGCAAGGAAGATTCTTACCTAAAAGCCATTCAGCTACAAGATGGTTAGCCAGAATCATGGACTCTTCAATAAGCTGTGTTGCATCAGTTTTTCTTCGATACACAATTTCAAGAGGATTGCGATTACTATCAAGCTTGACTTTGGCTTCTACCCTATCAAAATCCATGCAGCCATCTTTTTTTCGCCGCTCAAACAAAGCCTTTGCGATAAAGTCGAGCCCTACGATTCTCTGCTGCAGTTTTTCTACAACCTCTAAGGAAAGCGGTATTGACCCATGAGGAACCTCACAAGAACTTACCGCTTCATTTATTTGATCAATCGGTTTTTTCTGATGATATGAATCGAGGATCGCCTGAGCCTGATCGTAAGATAAACGAGCCAACGAACGAATAACCGAAGGAAACACCTCATATGAGAGCACTTTGCCTGCAGGGCTTAAAAGCGCTTCCACGGTAATTGTGGGACGATTATGTGCAGGCACCAACGAACAGAGATTGTTGCTGAGATGTTCTGGAAGCATAGGAATTACGCGATCAACCAAGTAAACCGAAGTTGCCCTTCGGCGCGCATCGAGATCCAGAGATGTACCAAAAGGAACATAGCGAGACACATCCGCAATGTGCACCCCAAGACGATAGTTTTGACCATCCCGCTCCAGCGAAACGGCATCATCAAAATCACGTGCATCGACAGGATCGATAGTAAAAATAAACTCTTTAGTTAAATCACGGTATCCCTGCACGAAAGCCTCATTCGCATCAAACTGAGCAGCGTTAGCTTCCTGCAAGGCAGATTCCGAAAACTTTGTTTCAAATTGCTGTTCAGCGATAATGAGGTCTATTGCAATATCGACATCGTCTTCCGAACCAAGAACCCGCACAACTCTTCCCGTAGCCGCTGAAGTGCGGGTGGGAAACTCTTGGATTTGAACTTCAACAATATCGCCTTCCTGAACAGAAGGCGCATCGCGTCGTAAGGTAAAAATATCGTAAGGTATTGCGGGATCCTCGGGAACCACAATCCCGAAAGGCTCCGCAATTTCATAACGTCCAATAAAGGTATCTTTGCATCGCATTAAAACCTTGGTTACCCGCGCAGTAGGTCTTCGAGATGAATGGCCTTGATAATTTCTAGAATCAGACGATGATAATCGTGAAACTTCTACTAAGTCACCGGGAAAAGCACCATTTACTTTAGATGCAGGAATAAAGTATTCCCCTTCAGCTGTTTTAACAAAACCAAAGCCTTGCGCATGTAATTCAAGGACACCTTGGGGGCGGGCCTTTGGTCGGCGACGAGCTTTTGAACTACGTCGTGCCATACGCGCAACCTTTCCTCACCTGATTGACAACTCTTTTTCACTATAACGTAAACAACTAATTAGCTTTAGTTATTCAAAGATCGGGCTACATCTATTGCAACACTTTCTTGGGTGTTAGCGTTATTTGCCTCGATGTCGGGAGAAACACCATTTCCATCAAGCTGACGTCCGTTAGGGGTTAAATAATATGCGGCAGTATAACGCAGAGCTCCCCCAAATGAGAGAGGCTGCATGATCTGCACGCTCCCTTTACCCAGCGTAGTAGTGCCAACAACCGTCGCCCTTCCAGTTTCCTGTAGTGCAGCAGCAAGGACTTCAGCACAACCCGAAGTTCTGCCATTCACTAATACCACAAGAGGCGCAGTAGTCACACTTGAGCCATCTGCGCTCCTTGTAGTGACTCCCTCCGCTGTTTCAATTTGAACAACTTCACCACTCTGAATGAAAAGTGAAGCGATATCCACCGCCTGAGTGAGATAACCTCCAGGAACGTCACGTAAATCAAGCACATAGGAGTGCGCTCCCTCACTTGCTGATACCGATAAGGCATTTGATACAAGTGATGCAGAATCGGAAGTAATTTGAGAGAGTTTAATGATTCCTACGGAATCTTGAACTTCGTGAGTTACGTTGACGGCCGAATCGGAAGAGAATGTCAGAGAAGTACTGTACGTGGTTTCATCTTCCCCTGACTCACTAGAAGGACGGCTCCAGATAATGAATACCGATTCGCCTTCTTCTCGCGAAAGCGCGTTGAGCACATCGGGGGCACTCCAGGCATCCTTCGATACCCCATCAATCGAAACCACATGATCTCCAGGCTGAACACCTGCAGCTGCAGCAGGGGAAGACTCTAACACATCCGCCACAAAACAATCGCCATCCGATTCTCCGAATAGCACACCAATCCCCGCCTCAGGGTTTTTTGTTGTAGCTAGATAGGCCTGGTAACTTTGCTCGTCATAATAACGAAGGTAAGGATCGTTTGATGAACTTAAAAATGCAGAAAGAACGTTGGAGGTCGCTTGAGAAAGGTCATATTCATCCATGCCGTTCTGAGTTAATACCCCATCCACTTCCGCAACACGAGCAGAAAGTGAATTATACGTATCACCTGAGACCGTCATTCCAGGATTAACTTCACTATCAACGTCAAACGAAGATAAACCCATCGCTGATAGTAACTCGGTATTTCCTCTAACCAAAAAGCCTGCACAAAAGACTAAGCATACGAAAATGCAAGCACCGAGAATTTTCACGATGCTTGCATTGTGCTTATTCTTAGAAGCCGCTTTTGCCGTTTGTTTAAACGTATCCAACGATTCCTACGATTCTTATCTCTTACAACTTCCTTAGACCTTCAAGTAACGACGCATTGCAAATGCCGAACCAAGAAGACCAATTACTAAACCTGCCACAATAAGAGCAACATAGATCAGCATGAACATTGAAAAATCAACCGATACCGGAAGCCATGGAAGCGCTATAGATATTTGTGGAAGAACCACATTGCGTACAATTTCCAAAACCAAAATTGCAAGCAGCGAACCAATAATTGCGTGCAAGGAACCTTCCGCTAAGAAGGGGCCACGAATGAAACCATTAGACGCACCTACCAAACGCATGATTGCAATCTCCTTGCGGCGTGCAAGAATTGCCAAACGAATGGTGTTATTGATAAAGATAAAGGCAATGACGATAAGCAGAGCAATAAGAGCAATACCCGCAATACGAATTGCATTCGTCAACGAGAACAATTTATCAACAGTCTTCTGACCATAATTGAGCGAATCAGCTGGGTCATCAGGGTTGTCACAAACTGAGACAAAATCCTGATTAGCTACAATCTGATTTGCTACATCGGTTACACTTTGCGCTTCAGCAAGCTCTACGTCAATAGAAGCAGGAAGAGGGTTCTGGCCATCAAGCTGATCCACAATTTCAGGATTTGACGTTGATTGACGGAAGTTTTCTAACGCCTGATCCTTATCAGTGAAAGATACGCTTTCAACACCCGCATATCCCTGAATCTGATTCATTACGTTTTGTATATCTTCCTGAGAAGCTTCATCAGCAACAAAGGCAGTAATAGAAACCTGGTTTTCTACTGATGCCACCACGTTGTTAACAACGGCACCACCAATACAGAAGATGCCAATAATGAGCAACGACAGGAAAATGGTAATAATTGAGCCAAGCGTAGTAGAAAGATTACGCGTAAAACCCGTAAGAGATTCGCGGAAAAAGTAAAACAGACTAGACATCGAAACCGTACACCCCCCTGTCCTGGTCGCGAGTTAAAACGCCACGGTCAAGGGCAATAACGCGACGACGCATGTTGTCAACCATTTCACGGTCATGAGTTGCAACAAGAACAGTAGTTCCGGTGCGGTTAATGCGTTCCAGTAAGTCCATAATGCCGCGAGAATTTTGCGGGTCAAGATTACCCGTTGGCTCGTCACAGACCAGCAAAGGTGGACGATTTACGATTGCGCGCGCAATAGATACACGCTGCTGTTCGCCACCAGACAACTGGTCAGGACGCTTCTCAAGTTTGTCCTGCAAACCAACCAGACGCAAAACTTCAGGAACCTGTGTGCGAATAACATGACGAGATTTTCCGATTACCTCTAAGGCAAACGCAACATTTTCGAAAACCGTCTTGTTTGGCAAAAGCTTAAAGTCCTGAAATACGCAACCGATATTGCGTCGCAGATAAGGCACACGCCAATTACGCATTCCGGTCAAATCTTCATCAGCGATGTAGATTTTGCCCTGGGTAGGTTTAATCTGACGAATCAAAAGATTGATAAACGTAGATTTACCAGAACCAGAATGACCAACCAAGAACACAAATTCACCTGGGAAAATGTGCAATGAAACATCATTGAGAGCTGGTTTATTTGGTTGTGCTTCATATACTTTGGTTACGTGTTCAAACGTAATGACGGGATTACCCGTATATTGGGGAGTTGTGTCCACGTTCACCACCGGCAGCGACTCAGACAACTGAGAAGCGACCTGGTTTACGCGAGGCTGCTGAGCATGCTTGCCCATAGGTTCCCCGTTAAACTCATTCGTCACAGTATGCTCCGTTCATGTGTTACCAATTCTGTGAGACTTTAAAGAGTATATCAGTCCTCTACGCGACTACGAACCTTCTTCACAGCTTGTACAATCGCTTCAGCATCAAGTTCAAAGTAATGAAGAAGTTCTTCAAATTCGCCCGACTTGCCAAAACGATCACGCATTCCTACGAATTGCAAAGGATAAGGATGGTTTTCTGCGACAACTTCAGCAACTGCAGAACAAAGTCCGCCGTAAACGGAATGCTCTTCTGCAACCACACCGCAACCCGTCTTTTCCAAAGAAGCAAGAATTGTTTCAGCATCAAGAGGCTTTACGCAAAACGCATCGATTACCTCAGCAGAAATACCTTCCTTCTCCAGCAAATCAGCTGCTTTGAGGGCCTGATCGATTTCAACACCGCAGGCAATAAGCGTAACGTCGGTTCCTTCGCGCAATACATACGCTTTACCCATTTCCAGCTCAACTTCAGGAGCATATACCGCAGGCACGCTTGCACGACCCATGCGAATATACACTGGGCCTGGCGTTTGAGCAGCTAAACGAATTGCTGCGCAGCATGCTGCATAATCAGCAGGAACCAATACCCGCATATTAGGCAATCCTCGCATGAGCGAAATATCTTCAAGCATTTGATGAGAGCCACCATCAGGGCCAACCGAAATGCCTGCATGCGTAGGAGCTATTTTTACATTGAGGTTGGAATAGCAAACCGTATTGCGAATCTGATCATATGCACGACCTGTGCCAAATACCGCAAATGATCCGGTAAAAGCAATATTTCCTACAAGGGAAAGGCCCGCCGCTACACCGACCATATTTTGTTCAGCAATACCAACATTAAACAGGCGATCTTCGTTTTCAGGACGTGCCTGAGCAAATTTCTTGGTAGTTGTCGAACCAGTAAGGTCAGCGTCTACCGCAACAATATTCATCCCTTCTTCTGCAAGAGCAGCAAGCGTAACACCATATGCGGCACGGGTAGCTTTCTTCTCTTTGGCCTGTTCGGGACTAGCAAGCTTTACCACGTTACTTCACTCCGTTCACGCTAGCGCACTGTGCTGCCAATTCAGCAAGAGCAATCTTGGTTTCTTCGTCATTAGGTGCTTTACCATGCCATCCAGCCTGGTCTTCCATAAAGGAAACCCCTTTACCTTTAACGGTATGAGCAATTACCAGCTTTGGCTTCGAGGTTTCAGATGCCTTTAGAGCAGAGAAGAGCTCGATAAGCGCATCAATATCATGACCGTTTACCTCATAGGTTTCCCACCCAAAGGCAGCAAACTTATCCTTTAGGGCACCTGAAGCACATACTTCTTCTACATGACCGTCAATCTGGAGTCCGTTGATATCAACAACTGCAATAAGATTACCGAGTTCTTTAAACGCAGCGAAGGTGGCAGCTTCCCAAACTTGTCCTTCTTGACATTCGCCATCACCCATAAGTACAAAAACTCGATTCTGTTTTTTATCAAGTTTCATACCCGCAGCAAGACCCGCACCGATAGAGAGTCCCTGTCCCAAAGAACCAGTGGAAACCTCCACACAAGGAAGAAGATTTGAATCGGGGTGACCCTGCAAACGTGTACCCAATTTGCGAAGAGTCTTCAATTCATCAACTGGCAAATATCCTGCCTCAGCAAGCGTGGCATACAAAGCAGGTGCCGCATGGCCTTTACCAAGAATGAAATAATCACGTTCATCCCACTTAGGATTTGATGGATCGTGTTTCAACACACCACCAAAGTAGAGCGCCGACAAGATATCGGTGCAAGAAAGAGATCCACCAGGATGACCACTTCCCGCCTCATGGACCATCTCGATAATGTCAGTGCGAATCGCACAAGCCTTTTCCTTAGCAGTAAGGGAATTCATGGCTTCCTTTCGATCGAGGGCTGCTGGTTTAGTCGTTCGATGTTTTATAACGACGCCTTCCAACGATGATATCCAATTACAAATTCATCAATATCACCGTCGAGGGCGGCATCAACATTGCCACTTTCGATATTACTACGGGTATCCTTAATCAGTCGATACGGATAGAGTACGTAATTTCGAATTTGACTTCCAAAAGAATTATCCATCTTTTCACCCTTAAGTTCAGATAATTCTTCTTCACGCTTTTGTTGCTCTAGTTCATAGAGTTTGCCACGCAAAACACGAAATGCTGCTTCTTTGTTTTGAAGTTGCGATTTCTCATTTTGACACGTCACCACAATGCCTGTTGGAATATGAGTAAGACGTACCGCAGAATCGGTCGTGTTCACGCTCTGACCACCAGGACCACTCGAGCGATACACATCAACGCGTACGTCATTGGGATCAATTTCAACCGTAATGTCATCATCGGGCAATACCGGTACCACTTCTACCGCTGCAAACGTGGTATGCCGACGCTTTTTTTCGTCGGTTGGAGAAATGCGGACTAAGCGATGAACACCCGTTTCGCTTCTTAACATGCCATACGCATTATGGCCTTCAACCTGAAAGCTTGCACGATTAAGGCCAATGCCATCCCCTGGAGTCAGATCCAAAATTCTGACTTTCCAACCCTTAAGGTCGGCATAGCGGGTATACATGCGATAGAGCATCTCGGTCCAGTCCTGCGCTTCCAATCCACCACTGCCAGGATGAATAGAAACAATTGCATCAGCGGAATCATACGGCCCACTAAACCAAGATTCCACTTCGAAATCGTCGAGAGTCTTTTCCAGCTGAGCAAGATCGCCTTCCAATTCTTGGGCAAATTCTGGGTCCTCTTCAGCGAGCTCCTGAGCAGTTTGAATGTCATCAAAAAGAGCACAAGCTGCCTGGTAACGATCAATAATGTCGCGCAAAGCAGATGCTTGCTTTGAGACTTGCTGTGCATGTTCGGTGTTGTTCCAGAAGTCTGGTAAAGCAATTTGCTTATCAAGATCTGAAAGTTCTTGTGCACGATCATCTATATGAAGATAAGCACGCGCATCTTGAAGTCGTTGCTGTGCTTCATCAAGTGTCATCATGAAAATACTAATCCCTTCACGGCCTAACGCTAACTCAAAAGATGCGTCTTAAAACAGTAAAGGTTACCGCTTTAAGACGCATTATTTTGGTCAGCGATTGGCGCCATGACACTTTTTAAATTTCTTACCAGAACCACAAGGGCATGGATCATTACGTCCCACGTTAGCGTAAGGATCATCCTTGTCCTTCTGAATAGTATGAGGCTTTGGCTGTTCAGGAGCGGGTTGCGGGGTTTGAGGAACACCCTGAGCTTGCGCCTGGGCTTGACGTACCCGTTGTGAACTCGTAGTTGACTCAGTAAGTGCCTCTTCAGGATTCGAATAGGTAACCTTACCATCAAGCGGAGTTTTTTCTTCTTCAACAGGAGCTTCTTGCACCATTAAAGGAGCACGCAACAAGAAACGAAGGAAACCTTCATAGATTGAATCCGTCAATGCCGCAAAAGCACGATGAGCCTCTTCGCGATATTCGGTCAGAGGATCGCGCTGTCCATAGGCGCGCAAACCAATAGAAGCTTTCAAATAATCCATTTCCTGCAAGTGTGCCATCCAGCTTGTATCAAGGAAGCGCAACATAACTTGCGAAGCAATATCGGAGAACAGAGGTCCTATTTCTTCGGCGCGCTGGTTATATCGTTGCGTAATAAGTTCAATCAATCCATCCATGAGTTCGTTGACATCATCGTCGTGGTCAACGGAAGAAACCGTAATTTCAGGATCGTCGGTCATTTGGAGCAACCACTTATCAAGCGATTCAGTATCCCAGTCATCGCTTGCCTGCTTTGGTGCGCAGTATTCGAGGACTGCGTTTTCTACCACATCTTCAATGATTTCTGGCATACGCTCAGTTAGATCTTTACCATCAAGAATCGCGTTGCGCTCTTCGTAGATCGCTTTACGTTGCAGGTTCATGACATCGTCGTATTCGAGAACGTGCTTACGGGTGGAGAAGTTAACTGATTCAACCTGACGCTGAGCCGTCTCGATTGCTTTTGAAACCATCGAAGCCTGAATCGGCATATCTTCAGGCATATCGGTTTTTTCCATCATACGACTGATGGAATCCATGCGTGAGCCACCAAACAAACGCATCAGATCGTCTTCGAGTGACAGATAGAACTGCGTAGTGCCTGGATCACCCTGACGACCAGAACGACCACGAAGCTGGTTATCAATACGACGAGATTCGTGACGTTCGGTACCAATTACACACAAGCCACCGGCATTGCGAACTTCAACACTTTCCCGTTTAGTAATAGCTTGAGCCTTTTCCTTAGCAGCTTGAATTTGTTCGGGAGTTGCCTGATCGACTTCTTCTCCTAGCTGCTCTGCCAAAAATGTTTGCGCCATGACATCTGCATTACCGCCAAGCAAAATGTCAGTACCACGACCAGCCATGTTGGTTGCAATAGTGACAGCACCCGTTCTGCCTGCCTGCGCAATAATGGCAGCTTCGCGTTCATGATTTTTAGCGTTCAAAACCTCATGTTTAATACCACGTTTAGAAAGCAGACGGCTTAAACGCTCAGAACTTTCAATAGAAACCGTACCAACCAAGCAAGGCTGACCAGCATTGTGACGTTCGGAAATATCGTCAGCCACCGCATTAAATTTCGCATCAATGGTGCGGAAGATTAAATCGTTTAAGTCTTCACGAATAACAGGCTTATTAGGAGGAATAGCCATTACGGGAAGCTTGTAGATCTGACGGAATTCCGCATCTTCTGTCATTGCGGTACCCGTCATACCAGAGAGCTTTTCATACAGACGGAAGTAATTTTGAAGCGTAATTGTAGCAAGCGTCTGATTTTCTTGACGAACCAATACGTGCTCTTTTGCTTCCAAAGCCTGATGAAGACCCTCGGAATATCGACGGCCTTCCATAATACGACCCGTAAATTCATCAACGATTTTTACTTCACCGTTGGTAACAACATAATCCACGTCGCGATGAAATAAGAATTGTGCACGTAAGGCCTGTTGCAGATGGTTGGGAAGCTGACCGGTTGGATCACCAAAAATATCGTCTACCCCTAGTTGAAATTCAACTTTTTCCAAACCTGCTTCAGTGGTGTAGATGGTCTTTTTTGCCTCGTCCATTTCGAAGTCGATATCGCGCTTCAAGGAAGGCATGATGGCAGCAAATTTCTTATAGGTATCAGCTGCTTGAGAGCCTGCACCAGAAATAATAAGAGGAGTTCGTGCTTCGTCGATAAGAATGGAGTCGACCTCGTCGACCACTGCAAACGCATGACCGCGCTGCACACGTCTACTTGCACGAGTTACCATGTTGTCACGCAAGTAGTCGAAACCGAATTCGGAATTCGTACCATACGTCACATCGGCTTGGTAGGCAGGAATTTTCTTGAGAGGGTCCATACCGTTTTGAATAAGACCAACGCTCATTCCCAAGAAACGATAAACCTGACCCATCCACTCAGAGTCACGTGCTGCCAGATAATCGTTAACCGTAACAATGTGAACGTTGTTTCCCGGAAGTGCATTGAGGTATCCCGCTAACGTAGAAACAAGCGTTTTACCTTCACCAGTTTTCATTTCAGCAATCTTGCCATCATGCAAAGCCATACCACCAATAAGCTGTACGTCGAAATGACGAAGCCCAATGGTACGTACGCTTGCTTCGCGTACGGCAGCAAAAGCTTCTGGTAGAAGATCGTCTAATTCTTCGCCTGAATCCAAGCGCTCACGAAATTCAACTGTAAGATGCGCTAGTTCATCATCACTATATGCCTGCATGCGAGGCTCAAGATCATTGATAGTTTCAACAACCTTCTGATATTTTTTGAGGGGCTTGTCTTCGCCCACGCTTAAAAGCTTAGAAAAAATGCCCATAATCTCACTTTCTCGTATAACTGCTTCACTCTATCACAGGCATGGGTTGTATAGCGATTTCGAATAAGGAGACACAAGGGTTTTTCACGTTAAATTCTTTTAACGAATGCAAAAAACTCAGGCTAGCTTGAAAACACCATGACAACAGAGCGCAAATATCACACCGACTCGAAGACGCCACGTCGTCAAAGCATGACTTACTCCCTTAATTTCTTAAAAAACAACGGTTAAACCCCAAGTCGGTTAAAGCCCAAGTCGAGTTAAACCACAAGTACTAAGCTGTAAGCTTATGAAACCAAGTTTACGAAACCTCCTTGATAATTTCCTCATAAAGCACATCAAGCCGACGAGGAGCATCAATGCCATATTCATCAACGAGTGCGCCACGACACTCAACGTAAGTATTAATGGCGCCGCTATAATGCCCCAATTCTTTTTGGATGAACATGTAGAGATAGCACACATCTTCTCGTGCGATATTTTGCTCAAAGGCAAACCCTGCAAAATGGAGAGCAACATAGCGATTGCCTTTTGAATAGATAATGCGAGACCCTTCGGTAAGCACATCAAGAACTTTGTTTTGAAATTTGTTTCTATAGGATTCAAGTTGGGCATTTTCAATACCAGGCATAAGTGGACCTTGATAAACGCGTTCAAGCTGACTTAAAATCCGCACACAATCCTCTACTTCATGCGCCGTAGAAAATTCATTACATAAAAGGTTGACGGTATGAATATCGCTTTCTATATGCAGTTCACGAAGCGAAATTGAGTCCCTAGTCCTGCCTAGCAAGCGACGTTCCTCATCAGTTTCGCTCATGGTTCTTTTGATGTAAGACCATAAGTTGTAAAAGTTCGAAGTAACGGTAGAAGTGTAATTTTCGGGCCATACTGCCCTTTCAACCCATGTGCGGGGCAAATCTTTCTGAGAATTAATCACCAAAAGCGCAATCATAATCTTTGCTAGTTTTCGAATTTCGCCTCTTTCAGGAACCAATCTTTTACCGCGCTTCATCTCGAATCTGCCAAACAAGTTGACCACTAAGCGCTCAGACTTGTCAGCGTTTTCGGATTGTTGTGCAATGCTTTCGGTTGTAGCTAGATTTTTGAATTCAGCATAGCTATCAGACCTATCAAAACATTCTGATTCCTTTGGGGCTGCCCCTAAAGCTGATTCCTTAAAAGTTTTTTCTGGCGCATCCAATTGTGCCATTGGCTCTTTTTTACGAGCAAGCAACTCACCTTTATTCCCTTGCAAATCGTTGTCTCCAAAATCAATAGCACGCAAGTCATTTTCAGGCGATTCAATCTTGCGCAAATCGTTTTTTAGAAGACTGTTATTTTGCAAGTCGCCACCTTGCGATTTAACACTCCGCAGGTCATCCTTCTGCAAATTGCCCTCACGCGAATCATCGCTTCTTTGCAAATCTGAACTATCCGGTTTTTGCAGATCTAAACTGACAGGTTTTTGCGAATCTGGGCTATCACATGCTTGATTCTTTTGTTTTTCTGCGACCTGTTCTTCAGCACAACACTTTATAGACTCATACGTTACTTCGTGTTTTTCGTAGAAAGCCGTTCGTTCTTCTTCAATAAGACAAAACTTCAAAACTAGCTGAATTAAGGCATAATCTTGCACGTTATACAGTTCATCGAGAAGAGCCAATACGAATTCCTTTTGCGATGGATAAAGACTTAATTCAACTAGTTTCGCCAAATGAACCCATAGAAGAGAAAATCTTTCCTGCGCGGAAAATTCAAGGGCAACAAATCCCCTATTGCGTAAGCCTGCATGAGGATAATATTCATTGAAAGATTGCAGATCAATTGCAGCAAAACCCACAATAAAGCAACTGAAAATTGATTGAGCTCCTTTTCCTATAATTAAAGCAAGAAGCGCTACCGCATCTTCAGAGGAACACACTTCCATATGCTGCAAATTCGTGAAAAGCCGCTTGCTTCCTTCGTTTTTATCACAGAGCACTGCGGGTCGTACCCACCCCTGTAAAGACGAAAATGTGTCGGGAGATTCACTGGCAGCTTCTTGAGAATTTAAAAGCAAATCATGTGCTGTGACATAGCTCAGCTCAAGCTTACCTTGCAGTTCAAGACCCTCTCCTGAAAACAACGATTTACAACGTGTTGTAATTAGTACTTCACAATCTGACAGCTTCAAGGAATAAATAAGTTGTATAAATTCCCGCATACGCTTTTCTGAAAGTTTGGGAACACCATCAAAAACAAACAGCTCACACGTAGGACCCTTCTCTAAAACAGGCCTAAACGAATCCATAACGCATCGGGCATCAAGATCTCGAAGGAAACACAGATCATCCGCCTTTACCCACACAACACCTTGATCAGCAAATATGATCTTTGCATACTGAAGAGCAAGAATGGTTTTTCCAAAAAGAGCCGGAGCGCATACCACACGTACGGCATCGCGCGTCGCCATAAGATTTAATAACAGTCGTTTTCTTTCTATTAAATCTTTTTTCTTTACATGAGAAGAAATAAGAGATCCTACTTGAGGATTTCGAACAATATATTTATTCATGCTTTAGCCTTTCCGCAAAAGCGGTAAAGGCAAATGGGAAGTATTAGAGCACCTCTATACTACCCTTGACCTGGTATAACAAGGAGTCTTTTGGTATAAATAACGTTGTTTTCGTATCAAAACAACAGTTTTTATCTATCATCGGCGCGATTTTGTAGCTATTGAGCATCTAATCAGGCACTATATATCTGAAATCAAGCAACCATCTTCCTACAAATCTTTTCACCAACACACAAGCACTTTTTTGTATAAACCCCCGAGCACTTTTTTGCGCAAATCCATGGGTACTTTCTTGTACAAATACATGAGCACTTTTTTTGCGCAAACCCACAAACACTTTTTTAGTCAGCTCACAAACAACTACTTTTCTTAAATAACATCCGATATCCGTGTGTGATGCCCATTTTCCCTGCGTGATTGCATCTATCCTTATATGATATCCGTAACCCCATTTTGCTAGATTCGTGTAAGATAGCCCTGTAAGCTTTATGCGAGACAAATACCGTATCATTTTGCGGAAATTTGTTTAAAAACTATCAACATCAAACCAAGGAGTATCGGTGACTAATTCCACAGCCAAAACAGCTCCCAATACCACTGAAACTGTTCTCGTTCTAGATTTCGGTGCCCAATACGGACAACTTATTGCACGTCGCGTACGTGATTTGAAGGTATATTCCGAAATTGTTCCCTGCGACACTCCCGCCGAGGAAATCGCTGCGAAAAAGCCTGCTGCTTTGATTTTGAGTGGCGGCCCTGCAAGTGTGTATGCCGAAGATGCTCCTTCGGTAGATCCTGGCGTGTTTGAACTAGGCATTCCTGTACTGGGATTCTGCTACGGTCAGCAGATCATGGCTACCACCTTGGGTGGCAGCGTTGGCCACACCGAAAAGGGTGAATACGGCCCTGCCCCACTGACGCGCTGCGACGGGACTGATGGCGTGCCCGCTTCTGCTCTTCTGGGAGACACCCCTGCTGAGCAAACCGTATGGATGAGCCATCGCGATGCGGTAAGCGAAGTGCCTGAGGGCTTTGTGGTTACTTCAAAGACCGATGTGTGTCCCGTGGCTTCGATGGAGTGCGCTGAGCGTAAGCTGTACGCCACCCAGTTTCATCCCGAAGTTAAGCATTCTGAATATGGCAATCAGATGCTTTCGAACTTCCTGTTTGATATTTGTGGCCTAAGTGCCGATTGGACCATGGATACCATCATCGAGGATTCCATTGCGGCTATTCGCGAACAGGTTGGAAGCGACCGCGTGATCCTAGGTCTTTCTGGTGGCGTTGATTCGTCCGTTGTTGCAGCGTTGTGCTCGAAAGCCATTGGCAAACAGCTGGTTTGTGTGTTCGTAAATCATGGCCTGCTTCGCAAGAACGAGCCTGAAGAGGTTGAGGAAGTATTCACCAAACAGTTCGACGTGGATTTCATTCATGTTCATGCTGAAGAGCGCTATGCGAAGTTGCTGGATGGTGTGACTGATCCTGAGCAGAAACGCAAGATTATTGGCACGCAGTTCTGGGAGGAGTTCTTCAGAGTTGCGCAGGATTTGGACGGCGTGAAGTTCTTGGCTCAGGGCACCATTTATCCTGACATTATTGAGAGCGGCGCACGTAAGACGGGCGGTAAAGCTTCCACCATTAAGAGCCATCACAATCTGATCCCCTTCCCTGAGGGAGTTCATTTTGATTTGATCGAGCCGCTCGATCACTTCTTTAAGGATGAGGTTCGCGCACTAGGTACGGCGCTGGGATTACCTGATCACATTGTGCATCGTCAGCCTTTCCCAGGCCCTGGTTTGGCAATTCGCATTATTGGTGCGGTTTCGCCTGAGAAGCTGGAAATTTTGAAGAATGCCGACGCTATCGTGCGCGAAGAGTTGGATGCCTACAATCAGCGTCTGTATGAAGAGACGGGCGATCGCAATTCCGAGCATGCGTGCTGGCAGTATTTTGCGGTGTTGCCTGACATTAAGAGCGTTGGTGTTATGGGTGACGAGCGTACCTATCAGCGTCCGATTATTTTGCGTGCGGTTGAATCGAGTGACGCAATGACGGCTGACTGGGCGAAGTTGCCTTACGATGTACTGGCGAAAATTTCGAGCCGCATTGTGGCTGAAGTTCCCGGCGCGAATCGCGTATGCTACGACATTACGTCAAAGCCCCCCGCTACG
>UMJO01023265.1_pt1 | contig 15924 bp, 29 predicted proteins | sample 1966081 | NCBI WGS metagenome assembly UMJO01 (sample SAMEA4836152, study PRJEB28245) | human gut metagenome | biome: gut microbiome; material: fecal sample | place: Denmark | collected 2008 | reverse complement strand
CCGCCTCCACGAGGACGGCAGCGCCAGCCTCGTTGACGGCATCCAAGACGTCACCCTCGCGGACTTCACCTCGGCGGAAATCGAAGACATCGCCTACAACCTCTCCAACAAGATCGGAGCAACGAGATGAGCTGGATGGACGACGGCGGATTCAAGATGCAGTCCTTCACCGCCCAGGACGGCAGACCGATGGCGCGAATGGTCTTCTGCACATCGACCGGCCAAGACTGCTTCACCCTAAGCAAAACAGAAGTGCAACGCGTCCGCCGCGAATGCGGGCGAATCCTCAAGGAAATGGAGGAAACCAAATGACCGGCCACGACAGCAAGCCCGAAGTCGGACAGGCGGAGAACACGAAACCGAACTACACGCTCCGCCGTCTGAAGTTCGCAGCCGCCGTCATCGGATTCGTGAGCAGCATGACACTGCTGTTCACTTGGCGGACGGCGGACTCGCAGACGGCGACCGTCCTCGTGAGCGTCGTCTACCTGTTGACCGGCCTATGGCTGACCGTGCGGTTCGCCCCACGCGATTAAAGACTTCCCACCATCCGACAGTCCAACGAAACAAACCAAATTAGGGATGTTTTCGCGGACATCCACGTTCACTCATGCCGACTGGCGGGAACACATAACTGAATATCGATTATTATCCACGCGCCGACCACATCTTGCTTCACATACACTGTCGGCGCATTCGGCTGGGCGACGGTTCGCCCGTCCACGGATTCCGATCTTCTTCTCTCTAACTATCAAGAAGCAGGCATTCCGGTGTTTGCAAACCCCTTCAAGTCTGCCTGACGGCCAGTCGCCGTCGGCCACGCCACCGGCCGCGAACGAGTTCAGGTCTCGCGTTCCAACGGTCAAAGGGGCGTTAGGAATCCAAGGACGGCATCGGTTCGACTCCGATGCCAGCCACTCAGCCCCATCTACTCGTCAGGGTGGGGCCTACAACGCCAAACAAGCAAAGGAAACACACCATGAACGAAAACAAACCACAGTCGGCAAAATGGGTGCTCTGCGTCGACATCGACCACGACAACCCGGAATCCAACCCCACAATCATCGACACATTCACCATGCCGCTGGACGGCGGCCTGCACAGTGTCGCCCTGCCCGGCAACAGCCTCGGCAAAGCAACCGCGCTTGCCGCCAGAATCGCATGCCAGGCCATCGACATTGCGCTCAAAAGGCACATCGAACGCGGCAGCGGCGGCGACGCCGTGGAAATGCTCGACGGCCTCCATATCGACCCGATGGGCGACATTCGGGACGGCAGGCCATGACCGATCTGCTCACTCCAGCCGAACTGGCCGTCATGCTCGGCATGAGCGTGCGCACGCTCGCCAACTGGCGGAGTACCGGCAAGGGCCCGCCATATCTGAAGATCGGCGTGGAACCGCCGGAAGGCCATCAGGACAGGCGCAAGGTCAGATACCAACGCGCCGTGGCCGAACGGTGGGCGCAGGCTCACGAATACCAGAGGACGGTGGCGAGATGAAAAAACGGCATGCTCGCTCCGGCACGCGGATTACAAGCAGTCCGAACGTCACAAGCGACGGGAAAGCACGCTTCGACACCGGCAAGCCGACCCTCACGCAGCAGGGAATCGACGTGGACGCTTTCATCTACAAAAACCACGCGCTCATCGAAAAACTCAGAAAGGGAACACAGTGAAACACGAATACACGTTCGAGGAACTCGCCGAACTGAAAAGCATTTACGACGAGTCAGGCGAAGCGGGACTCGACATCACGGAAATGCGGGCGTTGCGCCAGGCCGGATTCCTCACGCAGGACCTACCGGAGAAGCCGGAAGAACCGTCGAAACGAGACCTCATCCTCGCGCACTGCAAGAAACGCATCGACCAAGGCCAAACGTTCGACGGCAAGGAAACAGCCGAAGCGCTCAACCTAAGCCAGAAAACGGTCGGCAACATTCTCGGCCAACTCCGCAAGGAAGGACTATTGCCGGCCTTCGACAAGCATTCGCCACGCAAGACACGGAAAACAACTACAACCGGAAAGAAGAAAGAAACCATGACCACCACATCGAAAATCACTGCAGCCGACGTCACCGAATCGAAGCTCACGGTAAACGACGTCACCACCGGAACCATCGACGTCAGGCCACAAGCCGCAGCCGACCCGCGCACCATCATCTCCAACGCATTGACCGGCATTTTCGACGCCATCAGCGCATTGCAGAAAACCGCGTTCCAAACCAACGACAAAGTCATCTACGGATTCGCCACAAAACTCATGAACGGCGAACTTATGGACATCAAAGCCAACTACTCGAAGGACGTGGCGAAATGAGACTCAATTTCAACAGCAAGGATGGCGTTTTCGCCGTCAAAGCCGAAAGCGAAGAGGAAAAAACCGCGCTCAAAATGTCGGCACCCGCCATCTGCAATCTCATCATCGATTTTTTTAACGGTGAAGTCCAGGAAATGAAGGTGGCGAAGGAATGAAGCGCATCCCACTCAAGGACACGGAACGCTACACGGTCGAACGGTTCAAGCAGGGCAAGAAGACGGAACGTCATCTCGCATGGTTGAAGAGCCGTAAGGCGGGTGTGGGCGGGTCTGACATGAGCACGATACTCGGCCTTAACGCTTTCAAAACGCCCTACGATCTGTGGCTTGAGAAGACGGGCCGCGTGGAACCGGAGGACATTTCGGACAAGTGGGCTGTCATTCGTGGCAATGCCTTGGAGAACGAGCTTAGGAAACGATTCCGCGCCAATCATCCGGAAATGCTCGTCACGGACGGCACCGATAAGCAGTTCATCAGCCGCGAAAAGCCCTATCTGAGGGCTTCCCTTGACGGCATCCTGCAAGGGGAGGACGGAAGTTTTGGGATCCTCGAAATCAAGACGGCGAGTAACCGTCGAGCGGGGGACTGGCATGACGGTGACGGCAACCTCCGAATTCCACCTTACTATCTCGCTCAAGTCGAGTTCTATGCGCTCGTCACTGGATGGACGTGGGGCTACGTGTACGCGGCCATCGGAGACGACGAGCCGGTGGAGATACCTTTCCGGGCCGACGTGGAGGATATGGGCGCGATCGACAAGGCCGCAGCCGACTTCTGGCGTTTCGTCACTTCCGGCACTCCACCGCAGTTGACCGGCGGTGACGTGCAGAAGGCGTGGCCGGAACCGACGCCTGACATCGTGGACGAAAGCGACGACGATGACCTCTACGACCTGCTCGCAAGATACGAGAGCACGTCCAACCGCGCGAAGGACCTGAAAAACGAGCAGAAGGAATTGCAGGAACAGATCATCCTGCGCATCGGCTCGCATACGGGCGTGCGCTGCGGCAACCTCCAAGCCACCTACAAGCCGACGACCCGCAAGGAATACGTCGTCAAAGCCACCACATACCGCAAATTCACTTTCAAAGCCACCGAAGAAACCGAAGAAAAGGAGCAATAATCATGGGAGCAATCGCACAGCAGGCGCAAGGCCGGCAGATGGTCGAAATGACGCCGAAAAAGAACCTCCAGATGCTGATGCGGAAAAGCTGGCCGCGCATCGCCAGCGTCGTCGGCAACAACATCAGCCCAGACCGCCTCTACCAGATGTGCGTGTCCGCCATCAACAAGACACCGAAACTCGCCGAATGCTCGCCGCAAAGCGTGCTCTCATGCTTCATGACCTGCAGCGCGCTCGGATTGGAACCGTCCAACGTGGACGGATTGGGACGAGCCTACGTGCTTCCCTTCTACAACAAGAAATCCGGCGGAATGGAAGCCACATTCATCATGGGCTACCGTGGCATGATCGACTTGGCGCGACGTAGCGGCCAGCTCGTGGACATCAGCGCCCGAGCCGTACACCAGGGAGACGAATTCTCATACAGCTATGGTCTCGACGAGGAGCTGCACCACGTGCCATGCGCCAACCCCGGCGAACTGACCCACGTGTACATGGTCGCGCATTTCAAGGACGGCGGCCACTACTTCCTCGTCCTTAACCGTCAGGAGATCGAGCAGGCGAGGGCACGCAGCAAGAGCGGCAATTTCGGCCCGTGGAAGACCGATTACGAGGCCATGGCGAAGAAGACCGCCATCCGTCGCGCCGCCCCGTACCTGCCTTTGACCGTGCAGGCGCAGACCGCCGCCGCCAATGACGACACCACGCCTGACTACGGCGACGTGTTCCAACCGGTGCTCGATGACGATAGCGCCGACGAAGCCGATGACGTGACCGCCGAAGTCATGGAAGCGGATACGCCGGAGGATGCCGAAGCCGACGCGAAGGAGGCCGAGTGATGGCCGGAGAGACCGTTATCACGATCGTCGGCAATCTGACCGCCGACCCGGAAACCCGCACGACTCAGAATGGTGGCACGGTCTGCAATTTCACCATCGCCAGCACGCCACGCCAATACAACAGCCAGTCCGGCCAGTGGGAGGACGGTCCAGCGTTGTTTCTCCGCTGCTCCGCGTGGCGCGACCTCGCCACTCATTGCGCGCAGAGCCTTGCGAAGGGCATGCGTGTGATCGCGCAGGGTCGTTTGCAGCAGCGTTCCTATCAGGCGCAGGACGGTTCCAACCGCACGGTCATCGAATTGCAGGTGGATGAAATCGGCCCGTCCCTGCGTTATGCGACGGCTCAGGTGCAGAAGATGCAGTCAGGCGGATACCAAGGCGGCAATGGTGGCGGCTATCAGCAGCCGCAGCAGGCACAGCAGCAGTCGCAGGCTCCTGCCGATGATCCGTGGGGCGCGCCAGCCGGAGAGCCTGACTTCTGATGCGCGAATGGTTGGAACCACCGGACGTCGAACCGGTATGCCCGAAGCATGGGTGCGCGCTGTATCCGGCGCGCCCCATCCCATGCCCCGAATGCGAAATCGAAGCCGAGGAACAGGAGGCCGACCAATGAGCGGCAAGCAACGCAAGCGCAGCCGCAGGACAGCGAAGGACAACGGCACCCGCATGGAGAGCGCCGTGGAATCCTATTTGCAGTGGGCTCTGGACGACCTGCGCATACAACGCCTCCGTTTGCACGGAAGCAAGGACGTGGGCGACATCGGCAACGTGTACTGGCACGGCCGGCCCGTGTGCATCGAAGTGAAATGGACGCAAACCATGGACGCGCCGCAGCATATGCGCGAGGCCGTCAAGGAAGCGGGAAACATGGACTCGCCCTACCCGTGGGTCGTCCAGAAGAAGGCGGGCGTGGGACTCACGTCCATGCACAAGCTCGGACAACAGCACGCCTACACCACCACCGAAGTGATGGACGCGATGCTCAGGCTCTCGCCATCGGCATTGCGCGCGCGAATCAAACCCGAACCATTGGGAAGGAAGAAAAACATGCGACTGATCACATTGCAGGAGTTCGCATTGATACTCAACAGTGGATTGCCGCTCGGACCGGACACGGAGGAATGATGGCGACTAACATCACGCAGAAAGACAAGACGCTCAACGAGATCATCGACTGGGCGAAAAGTCGCTGTCATGAAGCCGGACTTTCCAGATTCGATGTCCGCAGAAAGAGCGACCGAGACTTCTATGACGGCCAAGTTAACGCATTCCACGAAATGCTAGAGCTTTGCCGTTCCTTGCTTGGCTATTCCGGCAACATGCCACGGGAAGTACCGAATCAAAGCGAGGACGCGAAATGAGCGTGCTTTACCACGGTGGAGTTCCAGACCTGAAACCCGGCGACACCATCGAACCGGGGCACAGTCGAGACAATTACGACGATTGCCCCATCTGCCGTGCCAGACGCGAAAAAGGCGCGTCGGCCATCGAAGGCACCGGCCACCCGGAACAGGTGTACTGCACCAGATACCGCGACTACGCCGCCCTCTACGCGTCAATATACGGCAAAGGTGACGTGTACCAGGTGCGTCCCGTCGGAGGGGTCGAAGACTCCGATGAGGACTTCGACGGCTGCTATCGGTGCTACCGGCTGGTGGTCGTAAGGGCCGTCGAAAGACACGTCACCCTCACGCCGAAACGCCGCCGGAAGGTCATCCGGCTCATGCAGCGCATGTCGGACGGCCCCTGCATCAACCTACTGCCGCGCAACGCCACACCGGAAATGGTCGAACGCTACGCTGCACGCGAATACGCCGACATGAGATACATCATGCGCGAAGCCGAAAGGAGCATCGAATGACCCGCACCGAGACCACTGCCATGCTGTCCAAGCTGGTGGAGAAACGATTGAGGAATCAGACCGCGTTTTGGGCGAGTGAGGTCAATTTCGACCGGAACACGCCTGACGATAGGCGAGTGGATTACGTTGGCTTCAAACCGTGGAATATCAACGGCGAGCCAGTGCCCGCAAGCGTGGAGAAAGGCTGCTTCGGATTCTACGAAGTGAAGTCATGCATGGCTGATTTCACGAGCGGCAACGGCCTGACGTTCTACGGCGACCAGAACTATCTGGTCTGCACGAAGGAACTGTGCGACGAGATCGTATGGCAGAAGATGGTGCCGCCGCGAGTGAACGCGATCCTGACACCGGATTCGACCGGCTCGAAACTGATTCTCGGCCACGTGCAGTCATACAACGACCTGTCATACCGGCGGCGTCCGGCAAGCGAAATCCTCTGGGCAATGGCCAAGGCGAACGGAAAGAGGACGAATTGAGCATCGCAGAACAGGAAGCCAGACAAACATATCCAGCCGAATACCAATACGATTCGCGGGAAGCTTACATGCGTGGCCGCGCAGCACCACCGGCTGACGTTGAGGTCGAAGCCGTGGCGAGAAAACTGCTGTGGTGGGACATGGAACCAGCCTGGGAAGACGTCATGCCCAGTGAGGGCTGCTTCTGGACTCTGGCCGAGCCGGGAATGCGAGCCAATTATCTCAGGGACGCTCGGGAAATGCTCGAAATCGCACGGAAGGCGGTAAGCGAATGAGCAAGACGATCCGATACGTGGAATGCGCCCACTGCGGCGAGACCGTCGGCACCTATTACGTGACCTGCCCGTACTGCGGATTCAAGCTGGCCGCACGCAAACCGACAACTGGCATGGATCCGCTGTATGGCATGACCGATGACGAATTCTACAAGCGATTCGGGAGCCTGTGATGGAAGATGTTGGAATTCTTCCTTGGCCCCCACCAAGCTTGGCGGAACTCGAAGAAGCTTTGGATTCGATGGACCACGACGGAATCACAAGAGGAGATTAGGCGATGGCTAGACGCGGCTACGTGCAGCTCGTGAACGGCTTCTACGACAACGACAAGATACGTGACCTCGTGCGCACGGGCCGCGCCGATTCCGTTGGCGTGTATTGCATGGCCCTCTCGTTGTGCGGGGACAGGCTCACGGACGGTTTCGTACCACGACGCGCCATGCTCTCCAACATCGGAGCGACACCGGAACAAGTGCAGGCGCTCGTTGACGAGGGAATGCTTGAAGAGGTGGAGGAAGGATGGCTGATCCACGACTACGCCGAGCATAACCGCACCAAAGAGCAGGTATTGCACGCCCGCTCCGACGCCAAGGAACGCAAAAGCAAATCCCGATGTCACAACACTGTCACAGCAGTGTCACAGCGTGACATGCGTGTGACATCGGGACAAACACCAGAACACCAGAACACCAGAACCCAAAAGAAAGAGAAAGAAGAACATTCTTCTTCTTTCTCCAAAGAAACCGGCGTGAAGGATTTCGGTGAGTCGCGGGAGTGCGGCGAAACGGACAAGACGCTAGCTGTGGAATATTCGAATCTCGATCTCGAATCCGCATGGCTCGCATTCGCAGACCGACACCAAGACGAAACACGCGCCATCGGTGATTGGACGCGACTGTGGAAAGGCTGGTGCCAACGCCGCGCCAACATGAGTGGCATACCACCCTCGAAACGACACATACACACATGGCAGTGCGAACACGTCCTGCAAGCGCTCGGACGCGACAAGGAAACCGCCACGCCAGACCAACGAGCCTGCCAGATGGCGAAACGACTCAACAAGGAGAAATCATGAGACACGATAAACCGGAAACCATGTACAGCTTGGAACAGTTGGAACACGAGCGCCGCAAGGCATGGAGGGAAGGTTACGCGGCCGGATGGAAAGACCAGGAATGCGATTTTCCGCAATATACAAGCGAAAACCCGTACAAGGAGACCGTCGAATGAAACGCAACCCGTTTGAAATCGCGTTCGGCATCGTATTGACGGTCTGCCTGTGCGTCGCACCGATCATCATATTCACAATCAGTTAAGGAGTTCCAAAAATGAGTGACAACGTCAACCGCCAGACAAGGAAGGAAACACTCGAAATGAGAAAACGCAAACCACTCGCGCTCGCCGGCATCGGCCTTGCCGCCATCACCATGCTCCTGCTCACACCGGTATTCCTCCTCGCGCTCGCGGGATGCGGAAGCGCGTCCAAGACGTCGGCCCCAGCCCACGCCATCGCCGCCACCGGCACCACATGCTCCAAAGGGTCCAGCGACGACATCAAGGAATGCATCGTCACACTGTCCGACACGAGGCAAGTGGTCTGTGTCGTCTACGCGGGCTACCAGAAGGGCGGCCTGTCATGCGACTGGGACCATGTGAGCGGCGTGGACAAGGAGCCGGCAAGATGAGCTACAACGTCGTCACCCGGCAAGGCGTCAGAACGTTCGAGGACATCGACGATGCTGGCGACTACGCGCAGGCCATGTCCTTGAGGACTGGCGAACCGGTCAAGGTGTTCCATGCCGATACCGGACTGGCCGCATTCACAGTCAAAACAAAGAAGGAAACGAAATGAAAGTCAAGAAAACCCTCATGGACATGATCGTCAAGTGGCATCAGGCCGGCTATGCGCTCGACGAGATCGCGCCGCTCGTGCCGCAAGTGCCGAAAGCGGAAGTCGCCGCGATCATCCACCAGTACGACAAGGAGACCCGACTTTGACCGACTGCCAACACTGCCACAAGCCCATGAAACCGGCGGCGGCAAACATGCTCTGCACATCATGCCGCACGGACTACTGGGCCATGATTTATCAGCTCGGACACGTCCAACTGCCCGCCCTGCGAAGCATTATGCTCCGTCAGGCGCACATCGGCCCCACAGGCCACACGCCAAACAAAGGCAACGCGCCACTGCCGATCGACACCCACGCGCAAGACCTCATCAGCGAATCGGAAGCATGGCTCGCCGAACAGGCAGGCAAAATCAGACCACAATACGGCAACCTGTCATGGAGCAGGGCATGGCAACGCATCATCGCCAACAAACACACCATCCTCAACATGAGCACCGCAGCAGACGACTACGCCGCCCTGGAACACATCGCCAGACGCAACGAACAAGCGCTGACACCAGACGAAGCCATGGTCATCATCGGCACCTGCCCACAATGCGGCCACCAAGCCACCAGCACGCCACAAGCCGAAACATGGACATGCCCAGCCTGCAAATGGCAAGGCGGAGTCCAAGCCATCAAAGCCGAACGCGACAACAAACTATGGCAACTCGAATACACCGGAAAACCAGTCGAAGTCGCACGCTACCTCGCCAAAATGGACATCCACTGCACCAGCGACCAGATCCGCCAATGGCTCACCAGAGGCAAACTCCACGCCACGCCGACAAAACACAAAGGAGAGTACGTGTTCAACCTCGGAGAAATAACAGCCATGCTTGACTGTCACAATTAAAATGCTATACTGTCGTATGTTCGTAGAATGGTTCAGCCAGAAAATGGTTGGACCATCATTCATATCCAGCTTCGATAGCTCAACGGCAGAGCAGGCGGAATAGCACAAATACCAACGGTCGGACCCCAAACCAACCATGGCTCCATACTGCACACACAACCATGATGACAACAACGCATTCCACCTCACGCCGGTCCGACTCCGGCACGAAGCACCACACACACCACCAGAGACTGGAGGATTTCACAGTGAGCCTTCGTCGATGCGCCTGGCACAATTGCCCGCAGCTCGTGCCACAAGGACAAAGGTTCTGCCACGCCCATGCCCACGCATACAACCAGCAGCGTGGCAGCTCAACAGCAAGAGGATACGACGCAGCACACCGCCACCTCCGCAGGGCATGGGAGGCACGACTGGCCACAGGCGAAACACACACCTGCGCCAAATGCGGACAGCCAGTCACAGCCACAGACCAATGGGACCTCGGCCACACAGACAACAGACAAAGCTGGACAGGACCAGAACATCGCAGCTGCAACAGGAAAGACGGACAGCACAAAGCAACCGCAAGCATCGAACACTGGACGCGACACCAAGCCAAGCCACAGCAGCAACCACAGTCGCAGCCAACAGGCAAACCGCAAACACAAACACAAACACGACACGACACAACACAAACGAACCAAACACAAGCGGACAAGCCAAACAAGCACACGCAACAAAACAACAAAACACACGCCAAACAGGAAAAAATACGATCAACCAACCCGCCAACACCCCTAGGGGGGTACCCCGAACGGCAAGGCCAAGACCGCCGGTGAGGGGACTCGCAAGTTCGCGGATAGTTCAAGATTTGACGGACTGGCCGATACCGTAATTTTTCCGGTTCGAGGATTGGAGGTCGCATGGTGACGCATGGCGGCGCACGCACACGCTCCGGTCCGATGCCGGATCCGTCCAGCGCCCGGTCGGACGCGCGTGGTCTTGGCGCTGATATTCTTCCGCTTTCGGCTCGCGGCTACCGTTACCGTCCGAAGGCTTTTCCTTTGTCCGAGTGGACGATTTGGGACACTTGGAAGGATGATGACGGTTTTCACAAGGAGCGTGACGAGAAGGCTACGGAGGCGTGGAATCGGCGTGAGCGTGAATTGTGGCGTGACCTGTGGCGGTTGCCGCAGGCAATCGCATGGCATATGCCGCGTTATGGATACATGTTCACGACGATTGCCCTGTACGTGAGGCAGTTCGTATTGTGCGAGTCTTCGGAGGCGAAGGCCGCTGACCGTACCGCGCTTGCACGATATGCCGACACCATCGGTTTGACGCCACAAGGCCTTCGTTTGAATGGTTGGGCGATTGTCGATGACGAGCCGAAGCCGAAACGCTCGGCCGAATCTTCCGACAAGATCATTCCGTTCAAAAGCGCTAAGCAGCGGTGGCTTGAGAATCAGAAAGAGGATGCGGAATGAGCGAGCAGAAAGAGCCGGTCGTTCCGAAGTCCCTTGGTTTTCTCTTTGCCGATTGGATTGCCGCGCACTGTGTTGTGCCTAATGGCTATGATCTGGGCAAGCCGTTCGAGCTTGTCGGCTGGCAGCTGGAGAACGCCATCGATTTTTATCGGGTGAAGCCTGATGCGGTGTATGATCCGGCTCGGCCTCGTCAGGCTGCGGCGTTCAAATGGCGTCGTGGTCAGATTGTCGGCGGGCAGAAGCTAGGTAAGTCGCCTTTCGGTGCGGCTGTTGCTGCTTTTGAGGGTGTTGGGCCTTGCGTGTTCTGTGGATGGGCCAAGGGTGGCGAGACGTTCCGCTGCTCCGACTGGGGTTGCTCATGCGGTTTCGAATACGTGTATTCTCCGGGTGAGCCGATGGGCATGCCGCGTCGTACCGCTTTGATTCAGCTGCTCGCCACTTCTGAAGAGCAGACTGCGAACGTCTACCGTCCTTTGCAGTCGATGGTGCGCAATGGTCACCTGTCCGATTTGATGAAGGTGCGTGAAGGCTTCATCCGCCTTCCGAATGGCGGTCGCATCGACCCTGTGACGGCTTCCGCGCACTCGAAGCTAGGCAATCCTGTGAACTTCGTCCTCGGCGACGAATCCGGCATCTGGACTAGGCGCAGCGGCATGTTCGAGGTTGGCGACACGGTGATGCGTGGCGCAATGGCCATGGATGGCCGCATGTTGGAATTGACGAATCCGTGGGACCCGATGGACGCCAGTTTCGGCCAGATGACCTACGAGAGCACGGCGTCGGACATCATGAAGTTCTTTCCGAAGCATGACCCCTCATTGGATTTCGCGGATCCGCAGGACAGGCGGAAGATTCTCGAATTCGTCTACTCTGGCAGTCCGTGGGTGCCGCTCGATCAGGTCGAAGCGACCGCTACCGAGCTTATGGCCCGTGATCCGGCGCAGGCTCGACGTTTCTACGGTTGTGAGATCGTGCAGGGTTTGGGTTCGTATATGCCTGAGCCGCTTTACGATGGCACGATGGTTGACCGTCAGCCGCCCGAGCCGGGTGCTGAGATTTGTCTTGGTTTCGATGGTTCGCAATCCGGTGACTGGACGGCATTGCGTGCGGAAACGTTGGACGGGTGGCGTTGGACGCCGACCTATGGACCGTCCGGCAGGCCATCCTATTGGAATCCTGTCGAGTGGGAGGGACGCATCCCTCGCAGTGAGGTGGATGCCTGCGTGTCCGAAATGTTCGACAGGTACAAGGTGCGCCGATTCTACTGTGACCCGCATCCGTGGGAGACGCAGGTTGAGGCGTGGGCGTACCAGTATGGCGAGGATATTGTGGTGCCTTGGCCGACGAACCGAATAGGACGCATGTTCGACGCGCTCACCCGCTTCATGGAGGATACGGCCGACCATTCCACGACGCATTCCAATGATCGCATGGCTCGGTTGCATATGATGGCTGCGCGTAAGGTTGCGAAGCCGGGCGATAAGTATGTGCTTGGCAAGCCGAGCGAAAACCAGAAAATCGACATAACCATGGCCGACATCCTCGCGCACGAGGCGGCATCGGACATGCGCGCGCTGGGCTGGGGCTCCGAGTCCAGCAAAGTCTTTGTTTTCCGTTAGTGGAGGAGGTCTTCGATGGCTTGGTTGCCTGATGCTGCACAGGATATGCTTCGTCGGCTCTCCGACCAGCTTTACGGGGCGGCTGAAATGTTCGGCAGGCTTGACCGGTATGTGGATGGCCAACAGCATTTGCGGCAGCTTGGATTGGCGATCCCTCCGGAATTGGAACGGTTCACTGTCATCGTGAACTGGCCTCGCGTCGTGGCCGAAAGCCGAGTGGACAGACTTGACCTCAAGGGGTTTCGCGTCGGAGATAATCTCAAACTGGCCGATGATGCGTGGGAATTCTGGCGGTCCAGCGGTTTAGACGAGGACCAGACCAGCTATCTTGATTTCGAGGTGTTTGGACGGTCGTTCAAGACCGTGGAGAACGACGAAACCGGCTTGCACATCGAGAATGTGAGTCCGATTGACATTCTCGCCCATCGTGATCCGGTGACAGGACGGCTTGATGCGGCATTGCGCCGGTATCGTGACGTTGACGATTACGATTTCATGAGCACTGTCGGCTGGCGCCTGTACTTGCCTGACCGCACTTACACGATCGACACGAACTATCAGGTGCGTTCCGTGGTTGAGAATCCGCTTGGAATAGTGCCGGTGGTTCCGGCCTACCGCAATCCGCGCACCACGATTCCCTTGCATAAGACGTGGCCGCGGCTGCGGGGTACCAGTGCGCTCACCGATGTCATCGACCTGACCGATGCGTGCGCACGAGATTTGACGAATGCGCAGGTGGCTCAGGAGACTCATGCCGTCCCGCAGCGTGGTGTGCTTGGCGCGACCAAGGGCGACTTCGTGGACGATGAAGGCAACCCTTTGACCACGTGGGAAGCGTATTTCGGCAGGATTTGGGCTTTAGGCAATCCGAATGCGAAAACTTTCGAGTTTTCCAGCTCAAGCATGGAGAATTTCGAACGCATGGTGAACCTTTACGCTCGCTTGTCGAGCGGTGTCACCGGTTTGCCTCCGAACTATTTCGGCTTGGCCGCCGATGATGCCGCATCAGCAGATGCGATTCGATCGCGTGAAGCGAAGCTCGTGAAGAGCATCGAACGCGATCAGCGGACATTGGGACGGCAGGCGGTGCAGACATGCCGTCTTGTCGCCGGATTGCTGCGTGGCGAGAAAGCCATGAGCGCCTTCGACGACGCCGATGCGCTCTGGTATGACGCTGGCACGCCAACCGTGGCACAGCGAGCCGATGCGGTGACGAAGCTGTTTGCGACGGCCGACCCGACGGGCAGACCTCTCATGCCTCGCGAGATGGCATGGGAGGAGCTTGGATGGGGGCCGGAGAAGATCGCGCGTGCGAAGAAGCTGCTTGAATCCGACGAGGAAGGCTGGATGCAGGGCTACGTGAAACCGGAGGTGTCCGATGGCTTACGGTCAGACGTTGCCGACGGCGGCACGACGGCAGGCGAGCGATCTGAGACGGCGCAGCAATCGTCTGGCCGTCCGGCTGGCGGCGATATGGCGGCGTGACGCTTCCGATGATTTCGGCGAATCATATGCTTCCTGCATGCCCGAAATGTTCCGCCTGTTGGATTCGGCGCAGTTGCAGACGGCACGTGAGGCGATGACGGCAACGCCTTTGGCGATGGCGTCATTGGATGGCGTGGACAGATTGCCGGAGTACGCTGTGGATCCACGCCAGTGGGTCGGTGTGAATGGAAACGGCATGAACACGATCGACGTCATGTGGGGTGCTGTCGTCAAAGGAAAACGTGTCGTTTCCAACGTTGGCTCGACGGACATCGCGCTCCATGTCATCGAAATGGAATTGGTTCAACGCTCTCGAACGCTGCTTGCTGATACGCAACGTTCGGCCGCGATGGTGGCAGGACGAAGCCGATATGTGCATTGCGGTTACGTGCGTGGATTGACTCCGCCAAGTTGCGGCAGGTGCGTTGTCCTGGCTGGACGACCGTGCGGCAGCGAACCCTTCGAAAGACATCCGAACTGCGATTGCATCGCCATACCGACATCCAAAACGCCGAACACTGCCGTCACGAGCGCCAACGAATACCTTGACGGCCTGTCCGACGGTCAGCTGGCGAAGACGCTTGGCAGCAGGGCGAACGCCCGTGCGTGGAAGGACGGCGCCGACCTGAACCAGCTCGTCAACGCCTATCGGCGTTCCGGAAGCGTGTCGGCAGCGCAACTGTATGGGCGCAACGTCAAGTACACGACGGAAGGCATGACCAAACGCGGCCTCGCATCATCTCGCATGATAAGCGCCGGATACGCGAAGGATTACGTGAAAAAGGGTGGACGTTACACGAAGGTTGACCGTCCACGTCTCATGCCCGAAACGATTTACGACATTTGCGCGCGGACCGGCAAGGATCCACGTCAGATGCTTTACGACTACGGCTGGATACTCTAGCCGACCAGATTTTTCAAGACCGCAGGCCGGGCAATCCGCTTGCGGCGGAAAACAACCGCAACGGAAGGACAACAACATATGGCTGACGCAGCAGCAACAGCAACCGCTGATTCGGCATCGAACACGACCAACACAACTGTCGGCTCGCCGGTATCCGGAGACTCGAACGTCTCTGCGGCGTCGCAGTCTACGCAGGCAACCGCGACTCGCGCTCAGGCCGAAGAAGCATTGCAGAATCTTGTCAACGACGCTCCCGCAACGGAAGAGCCGAAGACCAGCGAAGAACTGCAGCAGTCCGAACCGGACCCGGAAACCACTGAAACGGGAACCACCGGCGAGGAAATCGAAGGCGAAGCCGAACTCGGGGACAAAGGCAAGAAAGCCCTGAACCGCATGAAGGCCGCAGTGAAAGCCTCAAAGCACGAGGCCGAAACGCTGAAAGCCAAGATCTCCGAATTGGAAACACGGATATTCAACGCAAACGTCGAAAAGGCCGCAACCGGCAAACTCCAACATCCTGAGCTCGCAACGAGACTCGTGGAAGGAGTGGACGCCAAAAGCGACCAGAAGGCCATAGACAAGGCCATCGACGCCATACTGCGCGAATATCCGGATTTAGGCGTTCCCGCGCAGACGGAGCCAGCTGATGGTTCGCTGCAGCAACTGTTCGATGCGAAGCCAGCCACGCATGAGGGCGAATCGAGGACAAGCGCGAACGCCGCGGTGTTCGGCTCACAGCTCGCGGCCCTCGGCCTCTAAAACATATTTCAACGATCCTTTAAGGAGGAAACCATGACCGCGCTCGATCT
>UMJO01028513.1_pt1 | contig 16138 bp, 15 predicted proteins | sample 1966081 | NCBI WGS metagenome assembly UMJO01 (sample SAMEA4836152, study PRJEB28245) | human gut metagenome | biome: gut microbiome; material: fecal sample | place: Denmark | collected 2008 | reverse complement strand
GATGGTTCCCGCCATATGTGCATGGACTGTACCGGACAGGAAGGATCCGGCTGTTCGTGACGAGTGGATTAAGCAGTGAGAAACAGAAGCTCCCGAGATGGAATAACCGGCCGGAGATTGCGGTGCTTAACGTACACTGATCAGAGGGATGAAGAGGTAAAAAGATGGTTAGAAGGACAGTCGTTCCGGTGATGTGTCATCAAAGATTACTGCGGACAGTGTGTTGGACGGAGATCTTACATCAAATATCAAGTATTCACTGGAGAAGACGGTCAATACGCAGGCTGCGGGTGAGTATCCGATCGAGTTCAGGGTTATGGACCGCGGCGGGAATACAGTGTATCTGAAGACGCAGATCAGTATTTCCGATAAAAGTTATGCAGGGATTGATGTGAAATTAAAAGATTATCTGATCTACCTTTCTGTCGGAGATGCATTTGATCCAAATGCATACTTTGATTCGGCAGATAAAGAAGGCGAGCTTACGGTGCAGTCGAATGTAAATACTGCAAAGGCAGGATCCTAAAGAGTATAATAAGATAAAAAAGAACCCGACACGGCTGTCATATCGTGATAGCGTGCAGGTTCCTTTGGTTTCACATGCATTATTCTGATGCCGAATGGGATATCAGAAATTTGTTGAATAATTTGACAATCTGACTCCGCTTACGTAAGGTCAGTGGAATACAGTCATCGTTGGTTAATTGAATCTCGGTATCCAGAATGTCCTGAATATAGTTCATGTTTACAAGATAGCTGCGATAACAACGGATAAAAGAATTGTCATTCAGCGTGCTCTCGATATGATTTAACGCCATGTTGGTTTCGTAAGTTTTTCTGGAAGTATGTATCATGCATTTTCTTCCAATGCTTTCAATATAAAAAATCTCAGAAACCGGGATGTGATATAAAAGCCGGTTAGAATATACATTGAGTGTATGGGTTGAAGGGAATATCGGAAGCAAAAGTCTGGTAAAGACTTTCTCAAAATCTTCTTCTCTGATTGGCTTCAGAATGTATCCTTCAACTCCAAGATTATAGCTTGCCAGGCAATGTTCAGTGCTTTTGGTCGTGAAGATAATTATTGGAGGGTTTGGACCATCTTTCAATTGTCTGGCAGCCTCTATACCATCTGTCCCCGGCATTAAAATTCCCAAAAAAATGAGGGAATATTCTTTCGGGGATGCTAACAACTCGTCTGTTGAAGTAAAGGTATCTACTTCTAATAATGCATGATTGAGCATATGATTCTTAATATTGGCGTCCAAGAACTCACTAATACGTGTTATGTCGGTATCATATCTATCGCAAATTGCAATATTCATATATAGCCCCCTTCCCGAACAGATAAAACGTATTTTTATATAAATATAAATAGAATATGCTCTATATAATTATAATATAACATAGATTAAGAGTGAAAAGATAGAAAAATGATACAAATGGACAGTAAATGGAATATATTAACAGAAAAATATAAGAATTTGGAGCAATCAAACAAAAAAATATAAAATTAATGCGAAGATTTGTCGAAAAACGTAGAAAAATTAAAGCAATATTTTGATGTTGCAGGAAGAAAACCGCGATGGTATGATAAAAAAGAAATTGAGTACTATTTAATGTATACATAAAAAACAATGCGAAGGATGTGCTGAGAATTGTACCATAATTTGCGAAAAAACGGAACGGACGAAGTGCGGATAGAGAAAAGCAGGTTGAGGAATATGAAAGTTGTAGATACAAGAGAATATGTTGGTATGCTTAAGGAACTGACGGAAGAGGGAAAGGAAGTCAGCATGCTGGTCTTTGGAAGCAGTATGGCACCGTTTCTGATCCATGCAAGGGATATGATATATTTCAAAAAGCCGGACAGAGAGCTTCAAAAAGGTGATATTGTATTTTTTCGGAGAAAGAGCGGGCAGTTCGTCATGCACCGGATATGGAAGATCAGGCCGGAGGGGTATTATATCGTGGGCGATGCACAGACACAGATAGAAGGACCGGTAAAGAGAGAGCAGATATTTGCTCTGATCACCAAAGTCAGAAGAAAAGAAAAGTGGCTGGAGCCGGGAGATTTCTGGTGGGAATTCTTCGAGCATGTATGGCTGCATATGATTCCGCTCCGCCGGGGGATTATGTGGTGTTATGCGAAGGTGATTAAATGATAAAATATTTTGTATTGTTTTAGGTGCTTTCCTTGCATTTTAAAAAACAGATGGATATAATGAATTAGTATAAAAGGGAAGGAGTGGTATCATGATTTTAGTAGATAAAAGCATAAAGGAACGCTCCGGAGAAATTTTTTGCGAGGGATATGCGGAAAAATATGTAAATGCAATTTCCTATGACCTTCACATTAAAGGTGTAATTTGCGATGATGCCTTAAAGGATAGTTATACATTACATCCGGGAGAATTTATATTTGTTCAGACAAGGGAAATGATACATATGCCGAAAGATCTTATAGGAAGGATTGGAGAAAAGAATTCCCGTATAAGACAGGGGTTGTCTGTGGCAGGTCCGCATTATTATCCAGGGCATAAAACATATATTTATTTGAGGATTCAGAATATAACATGTGCCAATATAACTATAAGGGAAAATGACAGTATTGCGCAGATAATTTTTGAACAATTAGAGTCAGTTCCGGAAAAAGCATATGATGAACAGGAAGATGCATCATTTAATGATGAATATCAGTATCGCGGACTGGCAAATTACCGGGATGAATATGAGGCTCGAACCGAAGAATTAAAGAAGGCAAATGAATCTCTGGAAGAAAAAGAAAATCATATATATGCTAATATTCTTACATTTATGGGAATCTTTGTTTCGATATTTTCTTTAATTATGGTTAATTTTTCAAATATTACGAAAGGAACGTTGACCAAGGGATTTATAGTACCGATGAATCTTTCGCTCGGAGTGGTTATTGCACTTTTTATGGGATTGATTTTGATATTTCTTAATAAGGCAAAGAGCAAAGGATTCCTGATAGCATATATTGTGATCTTAATAATCTTAATTATAATGCTTTTAGTTGCACTATAAAGATAAGGCAGAGTTTTTTGTGACAGTATTTCATGAAAAACTCTGTTTTTTTAACAAAAGTAAAAAGTGACCCGGTTGCATACAGACGGCGGCAATGCTATGATGGAACAATAAAATCAAGGAGAAAAGTTATATGAAGATTGTAAAGGAATTTATATTAAGGGAGATCGCAGGTGAATGTGTACTGGTGCCGACGGGGGCAACTTCGCAGGAGTTCAATGGAATGATCACGATCAGTGATACGGCTAAATTCATCTGGGAGAATATCGAAAAGGTGGATAGCCTGGAAGAGATGATCCAGATGGTTCTGGATACATATGAGATTGATGAAGAGACTGCAAGAAGGGATACGATCGCTTTTGTTGGTGCGCTTGTGGAGAATGGCTTTATTGAGTGTACGAGGGAAGATGGAACATGGTAGAACAGAATGAGTCAATCACCCACCTGTACAGGATCGGGCATACGGAGATTGAGATTACGGCTCCGTTATCTATGAAAAGTCCGCGGAATCTGGAAAAATTCCGGATCGGGCAGGCAAAGAGGCCGGATGATGAGGTTATCCATTATCAGGTAGAGATGACAGAGAACCTTGATGAGATCAAAGAAGATCTTCTGGGGAAAAAGACGGGAAGAGTGATCTACCGTGATAATCTTACGGTATTTCAGACGTCGGGCGGGGAATGCCGCTTTATTAATTTTCTTGGAATGGACTGGCATTATGCGGTGAGTAGCCAGGGGGGTGTAAATCAATATCATGTCTGGTTTGTTCCCGAAGTGGCAGAGATGCTTGACCAGGATACGGTATACCTGGCGGCCTTCTCGCTGGAAAAGCAGGCTATTAAAGATCATTCGATGATACTGCATTCTGCATATATGTGTTATGAAGATACGGCAGTGCTCTTTTCTGCGCCGTCTGAGACGGGAAAATCCACGCAGGCAGGATTGTGGGAAAAGTACCGTGGAACATGGACGGTGAATGGCGACCGTTCGCTTCTTATCCGTGAAGAAGATGGATGGTATGCGAACGGATGGCCAGTCTGCGGAAGCTCAGAGATCTGTAACAATAAGTCCTATCCGGTCAGAGCAATCGTTATGCTGTCACAGGCGAAGGAGAACCGTATCAGCCGTCTGAAAGGGCTTGAGGCTCTGCGGAAAGTAATGGAACAGATTACGATCAATGCATGGAACAGCGAGTTTCAGATACAGGCAATGGATGAGCTTGAGATTTTACTGAAGGAGGTTCCGGTATATCATCTGGAGTGCGACATATCCGAAGATGCGGTGAGATGTCTGGAAGATGTACTTGCCGGTGGACGAGGAGAGGAATAAATGCAGGAAAATAATGATAAAAATCAAGGAAAGAACGGCCTGTCTTTCGAGTCTCTGGATATTCTGATCGCAAAGTGGAAGGACGGGACATTTTCGGAGATCATTGATGACTGGAAATGGATATTCAGCTACAGTGTCCGGTATAAGTGGGCAATCGTGTTCTATACGATCCTTGGTATCTTCAGTACTTCTATGGGACTTGTCAGCAGTGTGGCGGGGAAATATCTGATCGATATCATTACCGGGTATAAGACGAATAAACTGATGATCCTAATCATTGTTATGGTAGGAAGTTCATTGTTCAGCCTTCTGTTCAGCAGCATTATCAGCCGTATCTCGACCAAATTAAGTATTTATATCAATAATGATATCCAGGCGGATATATTCGATAAGATTGTGGATGCCGACTGGCTGGAGATCAATAAGTATTCCAACGGGGATGTGTTGAACCGCTTCAACGGAGATATCGGAACGGTCAGCAGCAATGCGATCAGCTGGCTCCCGACGATCGTGATCGCAATCTATAATTTCATAGCGACATTTCTGGTTATTCTTCATTATAATGCGGTGATGGCAATTCTGGCACTGGCAAGCGCACCGTTCATGCTTCTGATGTCGAGGTTCATGATCAAGAAGCAGCGAGAATATAGTCAGAAGACCAGGGAAATGAGCAGTAAGCTGATGACGTTCGAGGTGGAAGCATTCTACAATTTTGATACGATCAAATCATTTGGCATCGCACCGCACTACAGCCGGTTAATGCGCTGGTGGCAGGGTAAATTCAAAGATGTCAGTCTGGAGTACAATATGTTCTCCATCAAGACCAATATCCTGCTGTCGGTTATGGGCACGGGAGTGGAATTCATAGCGTTCGGATATTGTCTGTTCTTGCTGTGGACACATACGATCACATATGGAACGATGACATTATTCCTGCAACAGAGAAGCAATCTGTCAGGCGCATTCAATAACGTGGTGTCGATCATTCCGTCATTTCTGAACAGTTCGGTGTCTGCACACAGAATCCGAGAGCTGGTAGAACTTCCGAAAGAGGTGCATATCAGTGAGAGTGAGGAGCTGGATCCGTTCGCAGAGGATGGATTCGAGGTGCTGATGAAGGATGTGAATTTCGCATACGTAGAAGGGACAAGAGTTATTACGGATTCGTATTTTAAAGCGTGTCCGGGTGAGATCGTGGCACTTGTGGGACCTTCCGGAGAAGGAAAGACTACGATGATCCGTCTGATCCTTGGACTGATCCGTCCGCAGGAAGGAGAGGCTGTGATCGTTGCATCCAACGGAAGAGAAATCGTCCTGAATGCAGAGACGAGACATTTCTTCGCCTACGTACCTCAGGGAAATACGATCCTTTCCGGTACAATTGCGGAGAATATGCGGATGGTCAAAGAAGATGCTACGGATGAAGAGATTATCGAGGCTTTGAAGATTGCCTGTGCATGGGACTTTGTGGAAAAACTGCCGGATACGATCAACAGCGCGCTCGGAGAGCGTGGACGAGGACTTTCGGAAGGACAGGCACAGCGTATCTCTATCGCGCGAGCGGTTCTTCGTAATGCACCGATCCTTTTGTTAGACGAGGCGACGTCGGCGCTGGATGTAACAACGGAGCGAAAGGTACTGCGTAACATTATCGAGCAGAAACCGAACAAGACTTGTATTGTGACAACACACAGACCAAGTGTACTGAATATGTGCCAGAGGGTGTACCGTGTTATGGAGACGAAGGTAACGGAACTGGATGAGGAAGAATCGAGCCGGATGGCGATGGATTTCTGATCGGCACGAGTAATTATTAGCAGAATGTGCATAATCACGCATAAAAGTGTAGTAAAACGACGTGGAACAGTAGATGAAAAGTATTGAAAACACTGTAAAATGCAGTTATAATTATAGAATAATATGGTAGTTGATAATTTGTAAAGTATACATATAGTGCGAAGGAGTGCGTGAGTATGAAAAAGGAATATGTAACACCTACGATGGTTGGAGAGAGATTTAGTGCGGATGGAGCAGGCACTTATCATCACAAAGGTCGTCTCGTAATTACGAATATTGACAACAATCGTCCAAACCACTCATAAAATAGTCGAAGAGTTACGCGGTCAGCTAAATTAAATATAGTTGGCCGCTTTTTTACACTTATGTATGGATAGAACTATAAAAAGGATTAAATTAACAGGAGATTTTATGAAACTGACATATGAACGGATTTTGATAGCAAAAGCAGGAGAGAGCAATACACCAATAAGTGGAAGCTTTGAACTTTTACCACTATGCAATATGAATTGTGATATGTGTTATGTGAGGCTTGATCGAAAAGAGATGGAACAGCAGGGACGTCTTAGAACAGCAGACGAATGGATTGAATTGGCAGAACAGATGCAGAAAGCAGGTACGTTATTCTTATTGTTGACTGGAGGAGAACCTCTTTTATATCCTGAATTTAAGAAAGTGTATCTCGGACTTCGTAAGCTGGGCATGATTGTAACAATAAATACAAATGGAACATTGATTGATGAAACTTGGGCAGATTTTTTTGAAGCATATCCGCCGAGGAGAATAAATATTACACTTTATGGGGTAAATGAAGAAACATATCGGGATTTGTGTCATTATCCAGGAGGATATAAAAAGACGATTAGAGGAATCGAACTTTTGAGGGAGAGAGGCATTGATGTGAAGATTAATGGAAGCTTGGTTCGGGATAATGAAAACGATGTGATGAAAATTGTAGATATAGCTACTAAATTGAATGCGGCGGTAAATATAGACACATATATGTATCCAGCTGTCAGGGAACGGACGAAACCATTCAATGAACAATCGCGATTGTTACCGGAGATTGCTGCTAGGGGAAAAGCAACATTTATGAAAGTAACGAACGAATCGGAGCAATACAGACAGATAGCTAAAGAAGTCGTAGAGACATTTCATGAGACTCTAGAAGGAGAAAGTACGCCAAATAAGATGAGATGTCAAGCTGGAAAAACTTCATTTACTATTAATTGGCAAGGAAAAATGAGACCATGTGTAATGTTGACAAAACCTGAAATAGAGGTATTCGAGGTTGGTTTTAAGACAGCGTGGCTGCAGCTGCAAGAAGGAATTCGACAAATTAGTTTAAGTCCTAGATGTAGTGCATGCATATATCGCCGAGTGTGTCAAACATGTGCAGCCTGTGCATTGTATGAAGCCGGGGCTTATAATGCGGTGCCGGAATATATGTGCCGATATACGAGAGCTTTTGTTAATGAGATGGAACAAGTAATAAAAAATGATGAAAATTACACGAAATGACGGAAGAATTCTAATGGGTATTAAAAAATTGGTAAGAATATGCAAATGTGTAATAAGAGGACTTCAAATGTCAAGTAAATAGTATTGAAAAAATCTTGGAATGTGGTAATATTATATATAACGAGAGATGTCTATAGCAATATGGATTATTAAGGCATGAGATACATTTGAAAGTATATTGGTTGTTAAATCAAAAAGATATGTATTGAATTTAACATTGGAATTTAGTATAATAATATAATATAGACAAAGGGTTATGTATAACAAGAGTAAAATAATAAAAGGAGTGTATAAAGATGAAGAGGGCGTATGTTAGACCTACTATGGTAGGCGAAAGATTTGTTGCAAATGAGTATGTAGCAGCTTGTTGGAAAATTAATTGTAATGTTCCATGGGGATATGGGTATATGGATAAGAATGGAAATGGTCATTTTGATAGTAGCGACGAACTGTTAACACCAAAAGATATATTCGGGAGACCAAAAGATGTAAAGGGATGTGGTATATGGCATACAGGAGTAGAGGGTGTTCCGGGTGATGGACCAAAACAGAATGCTATGTGGCATCCGTCTTTATCAGTGGGAAAAGATTATCCAGTATATTATTGGAGAGATAGTAACGGAGAATATGACATACATTTTTCAAAAGTACAGGATGCACAGTGGGAAACAAATCCAAATGCATCATAAGATACATAGAATATAAAACAGATGGCAATAGCTGTCTGTTTTTTTGTATCCAATTATGTACGAAAAGAAGCTGTAAATAAAAATGTACGAATAATCGTTTTCTTTACTTCATAATTTGAAAATGCTATAATAAAAACGATTATGAGCTACAAAGGATGATGAGATGATAGATATACATGCGCATATACTCCCGGGGATTGATGACGGAGCCGAAGATATGTATGATACGCTGGAGATGGCACGTATGGCAGCAGACAGCGGAGTGGACAAGATCATAGCGACCCCGCATTGCAATATCCCGGGAATGTATGGGAATTATTTCGGGAGAGAATATATTGACAGATATGAAAGTGTGGTCAGAGCGGTCAGAAAAGAGAAGATCCCGATAGAGATCCTGCCGGGAATGGAAGTATTTTCGACAGAAGACCTTCCGGAGCTGATCGTGAATCATAAGATCATGCCGCTTAACCAGAGCCGGTACATACTGATGGAATTTGCATTTGATGAAGATCCTGAATTTGCGGATTCTATTCTGAAGAGAGTTGAAGAAGTCGGAGCAAGACCGGTGATCGCCCATGCGGAAAGGTATGAATTTATACAGGATTATCCGCAGATCGCGTACCGCTGGTTCAGAAAAGGATATGTGATTCAGGCGAATAAGGGAAGCTTCCTCGGAAGATTCGGAGGAGGACCGAAGCGTGCGGCCGACAGTCTTTTGCGGCATAATCTGATTTCTGTGATCGCAAGTGATGCACACAGCCCGCTTCAGAGGACGCCGTATATGATGGATGTGTATGAAGAACTGAGCCGGGAGTATTCCGAGAACCATCTGGATGTGCTGTTTCAGTATAATCCGGCAAGGATCTGTGACAACCGGGAAATCCTGAGATTAGAACCGGTCCCGTATTCCGGACGGCAACAGCTATATTAACAATAAAGGAGAAGAATTATGAGGAGACTAAAAATAGCAGTATGCCTGATATTTGTGGCATCCTGTGTCATATTTGCCGGATATACTGTGAAGTCCAAGATGTTGGAAGACCATACACCGCCGGTGATCACATGCAAGGATAAGACGGTGACACTGAGTGTGCAGACCGATCAGAAGAAGCAGAAGAAAGCACTTCTGAAAGGTGTCAAAGCAGAAGACAACCGTGACGGTGACCTGACATCGTCTGTACGTATCGCGTCGATGTCACATTTTATTGCGCCGGGCAAACGTACCATTACTTATGTGGTATTCGATAAGGCGAACCAGGCAGGAACATTGGAAAGAACCGTGCAGTACGAAGATTACACCCCGCCGAAGATCCATCTGACCGCTCCGCTTCGATATTCGACAACGGAATTGTCAAAGGCGAACCTTACGGAGAATATGACGGCGGAAGATTGTCTTGATGGTGACCTGACCAGTCAGATACGTACCAGTCTGGATGATGGTATGTATAATGCAGCTGCAGGAATTTACAAAGTGACCGTACAGGTAAGTAACAGTGCGGGTGATGTGTGTTCAGTGCCTCTCGAAGTGACCGTAACAGAATCCGGTGACAGACAGGAGCAGATGAAAGAATATCCGGTATTATCGGATTATATCGCATATACAACAGTAGGACATGAAATCGATCCGATGTCTTATGTCAAAGGTATGGAGATGAATGGTGCAACATATACGTATGCGGATGACGGAGAGGCTCTTGCAGGTACAAGAGAAGCGATCAGTGTGAAATCAGAAGTGGATTATTCCAAGGCAGGGGTTTATCCGGTGGAATATTTTTATACGGCAGAAGGAGCACCGACTGCGGTAACAAAGTTATTCGTTGTAGTACAGGACCAGGAAGGAGCGCAGGATGGAGAGTAGTAATAGAAATGACATGCCGGTATTTATGGATAATGATCTGGATCCATATACGCTTGTGCATGATATAGTGTCCAACTGGTGGGTGATTATTCTGGGGGCAATTGCGGGAGCACTTCTGACTTATGTAGTCGTAAGCAGCAGATATGTTCCTGAGTATACAACGCAGGCGACATTTGTAGTGTCATCCAGAGGGGATGCGAATGCATACAGTAATCTGAGTTCGGCCAACACAATGGCGAAGACATTCGAGAAGATATTAAAAAGTAACATCATGGAGAAAAAGATCTGTGAGAAGCTGAAAGTAGAGGAGCTGGATGCAGATATCCATGCGAAGGTGCTGGAAGGGACGAATATGCTGGTCTTAAGTGTGACGGCGGATACACCGAAGGAGTCCATAGACATTATCCGTACGGTCATGGACAACTACAGCAGCGTATCGTTGTATACCGTGGGCAGTGCGGTTATGGATGTGCTGGAGGAGCCGAAGATTCCGTATACACCGGATAATCCGCTGGATGCAGGCAGACAGGCCAAGAAGGGCGGACTTGTGGCAGGAGCACTGGTGCTCATCCTCCTCGGAATGTTCTCTTATATGAAGAATACTATTAAACAGGAGAATGAGATCGAGAAGAAGCTGGATGCCAGAAGTCTCGGAGCCATCAGTTATGAATGGAAATATAAGACGATCCGGGATATATTCCGGCGTAAGAAAAAAGCGATCCTGGTTGATGATCCGGTAGCAAGCTTCCGGTTCGTGGAAAGTTATAAGAAACTGGCGGCCAAGGTAGAATACCGGATGGCAAAGAATGAACAGAAAGTCCTTGTGGTAACCAGTGTATCTGAAAATGAAGGAAAATCTACGGTTGCCGCCAATCTGGCGATCACGCTGGCAGAACAGTCCAAGAGGGTACTGCTGGTAGATGGTGATATCCGAAGACCGTCGCAGTTCCTGATCTTTGGTATGGAGCCAAAAGAGGAGAATGAACTGGGAGAGTATCTGAGAGGAAACGGATCTCTTGCGGATGTCATGGTTCCGTGTACCAGAAAGCATATGTTGTTCATGGGTGGAAAGAACTGCTATTCCTCATCGACAGAGATGCTTAACTCGGATTCGTTTTATAAGCTGATGACGGCATGCAGGAAATTTGTGGATTATGTGATCATTGATACACCACCGGCAGGAATCATCGGAGATGCGCAGATATTTGCACATTGTGCAGATGCGGTTATGATCGTGGCAAAGCAGAATTATATGCTGGCTGAAGACATCAATGAAGTAATGGACGCTTTCCGTGACAAGGAAGGTAAGGTACTGGGAGTTGTACTGAACGGTGTAAGATCGTTCTCCGGCCTGGTGGACAGTCCGGTGGGACATTATTATGGTAAATACAGCAAATACGGACGTTACGGCAATTATGGAAGAAGTAAAGGAATGTAGAGTATATGGGCGATTATAGAGACAAATCAGGAAGTGAACGTGTAGATGCGCCTGAGAAGATTGATCTGACGAATATTATGTTGGATGTTTATCATGGTGTGAAGAGGCTGTGGTGGCTGTTCATCGGGCTTATAATTATTTGCGCAGTACAGTCTTATTTCTCGGTGAGTACCAGTTATCAGTCAAAATATGTGGCATCGGCAACAGTGTCGGTGACATCTGTCGGCGGCATGGACTATGTGAATGCACAGTCTGCCCAGCAGATGGCGGAAGTGTTCCCGTATATTCTTACCAGTGGTGTACTGAAGGATGTAGTTGCTGAGGACATGGGGCTTGATTCTATGCCGGGATCGATCGATGTTAAAGCGGATGACGGAACGAATCTTCTGACAATATCCGTATCGGGAAATGATCCGCAGATGGCATATAAGACGTTAAAATCAGTCATAAAGAATTATCCGAAAGTTGCGGAATTCGTACTTGGAGAGACCAAGCTTACGATTCTGGATGAGACCGGTATCCCGACAGATACCAAACGTGTGGAGGTTATACGTGGATCTTACAAGCGTGGAGCTTTAAAAGGTGCGATCATAGGTTGTGTGATTCTTCTGCTGTATGTGCTTTCCAGAAGGACTGTGAAGTCAAGAAAGGATCTGAAGAAGAATATCAATCTGCAGGATCTGGGAAGTATCCCGTATGTCCGCACGAAAAAGCGTAAAAAAGAGACATTTTATAATTCAGTGAGCCTGTTAAATAAAAGAATCTCCATGAGTTATCTGGAAGCGATAAGAAAGCTTCGTATCCGTATTATGAAAGATGTGGAGAAAAAGGAATACCAGACCCTGCTTGTTACGAGTTCGATCCCGGGAGAAGGTAAGACGACACTTTCGGCGAATCTGGCAATTTCCATTGCACAGCAGGGAAAGAAAGTACTGCTGGTCGACTGTGATCTTAGAAATCCTTCGATTGCAGGAGTGATGAACGAGCAGGAACCACATCCGGGACTTGGCTCGGTTCTTAAGAAAGAAGTGCCGTTATCTGAAGCAATTACCAATGTAAAGCTTCCGAAGGAAAGAACGAATGAGAACGGAAGCCTTCATGTCATTTTCGGCGGCGCACCGGATAGAGAGAATTCGCTGTTGATAGGAAGCGGACGTATGAGAGCACTGATCAAAGATCTGAAGTCAAAATATGACATTATCATCCTGGATACTGCGCCATCCGAACTTCTGGCAGATGCACCGCTTTTGGGCAAATATGTAGATGCGGCCCTTTATGTGATCCGCTATGATTATACGAAGCTTCGCGAGATCAGAGAAGGCGTAGAAAGCCTTGCATTAAGTGGAATCGATATGCTGGGATATGTGTTCAATGGTGATAATTCATCCGGCGGACAAGGATACGGCTATGGATACAGACGTTACGGCAATTACGGCAGTTATGGAAGCCACTACGGAAGTTATGGTAAATACGGAGCTTACGGTCACTATGGCAAGATGGAAAAAGGTTCGACGGACAAGTTTGGCCGTGTGATCAAGGACTAGGGGGACACCGACAGATGAAGTTTTTTCGAAAACACAAAAAACGTAAGATTGCAGGAATTATAATATTATTGATCGTATTGCTGATTGGCGGTATCTACGGGTCGATCTGGTGGAAATTCTACGGGGACTCTGTAGGGGTTGTGTCGGCAGACAAAGTAGATCCGAATGCAAAGAAGGTTAAGATCGCCAAAGAAAAGAGAAAAGACAAGGATGTATATAATGTCCTTCTGGTAGGTACGGATTCCAGAGATCCGGATGCGGACCGGGGACGTTCTGATAGTATGATGATGGTATCCTTTAACAAAAAAGAAGGAAAATCAACAGCAATCTCATTCCTGAGAGACTCGCTGGTTGATATTGACGGACATGGAAAGAGCCGTCTGGGCCATACTTATGCATACGGCGGAGTGGGACTTACGATCAACACGATCAATAAGACATATGATCTTGATATTCAGAATTATATTACGATCAGCTTTGATGATCTGGTAAATGTAATCGATGAGATTGGCGGTGTGACCGTATTCATCAGTGAAGAAGAGGCTGCTTATTACAGAGAGAATGGTATGCCGGATATTCAGGCCGGAGATGTGACACTGACCGGATCCCAGGCACTTGCGCATGCGAGAAACCGTACACTGGGCAATGATTTTGAAAGAACAAGACGTCAGAGAAGTGTAATGTATGGAATCTACCGTAAGATTATGGAGAAGAAGGATCCAAGCGCATTACTGCCTCTGATCAATTACGCTGTAAATCATGTAAAGACGAATATGAGTGTATCGGAGATGTACTCTATGGCAAAAGATGTTCTGTCGGTAGACGATCTGAAGATGCAGCAGACATGCATTCCACAGGACGGAACGTATACAGATATCACTTATGAGGGTATGCAGGTACTGAAGGTTGATTTTGATGCGAATAAAAAGAAGATCGAGCAGTTGTTATATTAAAGGGATTTACAAAAGATGAATATAAGGGGACAGTAAACGGGCGAGTATAATGAAACAGAGCAAGAAAGTTGTGGCCAGGATTATAATATTGATCTTGGCCTTATTTACAGTAATACCGGGAACGGTAAGTCAGAAAGTATATGCGGAACCTGGTGGCAGCGAGAGCAATCAGGCGGCAGACGCATCAAAAGATGATTCCAATAAGAAGGAAGAGAAAAAAGAAGAAGACATGACGCCGGAAGAGCGGGAAAAGAAGGCAGAAGAAGATGCCTATAAGATGGAGATCCAGTCGAACGGTTGGAAGAACTGGCCAAAAGGACCGGGCACATACGGTGAAGCTGCAATCGTGATGGATGCGGGAACAGGAAGCATCTTATATGCGAAAAATATTGATGAACATGAGTACCCGGCAAGTATCACAAAAGTCCTGACCAGTCTTATTGCTTTAAAATACGGCAATCTGTCAGACAAGGTAACATTTTCCAATGACTGCATATCTTTTATGCAGCCGGGAGATTCTTCGGTTGGATTAAAAGAAGGTAATGTGATCTCGCTGGAACAGGCATTATATGCGACGCTGCTTGCCTCAGCGAATGAAGCAGCTTATGCGGTGGCGGAAAATGTCGGGAAAAATGCCGGACATGATTACGACTGGTTCATCCAGCAGATGAACGAAGAATGTAAAAGTCTTGGCGGCAAAAATTCCAATTTCGTCAATGCGAACGGGCTTCATGATGACAATCATTATACATGTGCGCGCGATATGGCTTTGATCGGCAGAGAGATCTGGCGCTATCCGGAATTCCTGAAGATCTGCCAGGAGCAGAGTTATAAGATCCCGGCATCCGATACGACGGAAGAACATGTATTTCCACAGCATCATAAGATGCTGATCAAAGAAAATAAAAATTATTACCAGTATGTGGTTGCAGGAAAGACAGGATATACATCGAATGCATTATCTACGCTGATCACATTGGCCGATAATGGCAATATGAAACTGGTATGTGTCGTACTTCGGACACACGGTGTGAATATATATCCGGATACGAAGAATCTGTTCGAATATGCATTTAACAATTTCCAGAAGATCCAGGTGGCAGATGAGAAGAAACCGGATGAAGTAGAGAAATTTATATCGGCTGCGGATAGCCAGAGTGCTGTATCGGCACAGTCAGATGGAAGTGAGGATACAGAATCCGTGCAGACAGGCGGAAATGAATATCAGCCGTTGGAGGACGGATATGTGATCCTGCCGAAGGATGTATCATACAAAGATATAGATTATGAAATTACGGATGTAGATGAAGATACCGGAGAGGGAACGATCCGGTATATATATGACGGCCATCAGGTTGGAAGTGCAACGGCAGAATTTACGGATAAGTATTTACAGAAAGTAAGCACCAGGAAAGAACGTGTGGACAGTAAGCCGAAGGATGTGGATAATTCCGGTGATTCGAAGAAAAACGGTGGAAAATCAAGTGCAAAGAGTATCTGGAAGAATTTTTTGCAAAAAGTAGAAGCAGTATGGGATTTCGGACAGAAAAAATTTGCCGGAAAATCAAGTACAGAAAAATATATGATCGCCGGAGGATGCGTAGCACTGGTGATTCTGATCTTCAGTCTGATCGTGCTGCTTATACGCCGTAGAAGATAAAAAATAGAAAATATATGAAAAATATGGAGAAAAACCGATTAAAAAAGGTAAAAACCCTTGACGGATTTTAGGATTACTGCATATAATAAGGAATGTGAAAAACGCTGACGAAGACAGTAGGATATAACAGAACGCAGCAGCGAGCCGGGGATGGTGGAAGTCCGGTACAAGTAAGATATATCTGAATATCACTTCTGAGTTGCAGATTTTGAACGGTTTCAGGGTGTGAACAAAAGCCTGACTGCCAAGTAAAAACTGACGGCATTCCTCCGTTACAGGGAAGACATATGATGGTATG